>RCMZ01000030.1_pt1 | contig 87777 bp, 89 predicted proteins | sample 2041141 | NCBI WGS metagenome assembly RCMZ01 (sample SAMN09708263, study PRJNA481090) | Wastewater metagenome, whole genome shotgun sequencing project. | biome: sewage; isolation source: Davis station wastewater (DW) | place: Antarctica: Davis Station | collected 2010-03-01 | reverse complement strand
TAGAATTAGCGTAGCACAGGAATCATTGAGTGGCTCCCATGTAATATACATATTGGGTAGCAGGGAGGTTGGAAACCAAACCGTTTCCCCTAACCAGCGAAGGAGCTCTGCTTCGTCTATCCATGCACCGGAACGGCTTAGTATCCTCACACAGGAGAACAGCCATACTTTAAGGCTGCCTTTATGCCTGATAAAGGAATCTGTGGCAGAGAATAAAGAGGTTTTTCCCCTCCATATAAAACCGGGCGAGAGTGCGGTAAAATATTGTTCCCCTTTTATGGCTTTCCAGCCCTTATTCAGGTTTGTCCTGAAATAGCCCGTATGCTTCATCCTGGCGCAGTGAATATAAGGCAATCCTTCCTTCATTGCTTTGGTAAAATAACGTTGTACCGGCCCGGGAAGGTTTGTAAAGCTATCGGTATCCACATGCCTGTCGGATTTTTCATTACTCCTGTACAATTGCTTTACCTTATTGCTGAAAGAAAGGTTTTGTGAAAGGTTTCCCAGTAAAAGGAAGACAATAATTATGGCGCTTATAAGCAAAAGATAGGTCATACATATAAAGATTATTAGCCTCAACAGGAGGCCACCTGAATCGGGCAGCTCTGGTCGTGCAGGACCCTTGGGGCCTGACTTCTGGTTCCGAAACCGGCCTAGAGCCTGTTTTCCGGTTCACCGTATATCTATATTCTAAAGATAAAGGTACTGGGATAGCGTAATTTGGAAAATGATATGTATCATTTTCTAAGATTGGCAGATAGTGGAGATTTGTCGTTTATGGGTATAAAATCCAAACCAGATGATGAAAATTACAATTGCGGCTGCAGTGCTGTTTGCATTGGTATCGAAAGGCTGTGCACAGGAGGCAGAAGAAGAGGCTGACTATCCCACTACGGAACAATCGGAATACGCCGCCAAAGATTATGAAATGAGAAATGCCGTTGCGCAATGGGAGCAATTCAGGCAGGAATCTGAACGGGATGTTATGGCTGCCCGAATAAGAATATCTAAAGCCACTGATAGGCTGGATAACGGTAGCCATAACAAAAGAAGGCTCAGGTCTGCCATTATTGAGGCGGAGAGCCTGCTTGGGCAACTTAGTGATTTGTTGCTTAAAGCGAAGGAATATGATGGCAAGGCCCGTGAATATGAATTGGATGAGCTGACCCTTGGGGATATGGAAGCTTTTAAGGAAAGCTATCGAAAGAAGTTGGAAAAGCTCAAGGATGCCCTGGAGGACATGGAAAAAATATAAAGCGCCTGCATTCGGACAGAAGGGAAAGGGTACACACATACAGGCAAAATTTTTGTCCGTCTTATGGCATTGCTGCAGGCAGCTTTTTGTGTCAATCGGTCTGCCTTCAGCCTATTGTGGCAAAAGGGTAATGTACCAAAATAATCTTCGGATAGGATTTTTACCTTTCCTGCAAATTTCGGTTTTGTGACTTATATCATTTTCTTTGGACCCGTACCCCATTATTTTTGAAAGGTATAATAATATCAGGAACTGATGGACAATTGCGAAGAATGTAGTGGTAAAAAATTAAGTTCGCTGCAGGCGCTCAATACAGATGAGCTTAAGTTTCTTGACGGGAGCAAGACCCTTCACCGCTTAAAAAAGGGTGAGGCTATTTTTTTAGAAGGAGAAAAAATTAATGGTATTTACTGCATCAAGGAAGGGGTTTGTAAAAAAACCAAACTTAGTACCAACGGCAGCCAACAGGTTGTGAAACTCTCGGGGAGAGGGGAGCTTTTAGGGCAGCGGTCCATGATAAGCGACGAAGCTGTCGGATTGAGTGCTATTGCCATTAATGACATGTGTGTATGCTTTATCCCAAAGGAGACCGTGACTGCAATTTTTACCAGGAACAATCAGTTTTCTATCGATGTTATGAAAAGTATCTGCGGTGACCTGAAGCAAGCCAATACCCATCTTGTAGATATGGCTCAAAAATCAGTACGGCAGCGCCTGGCCGGCACATTACTTTATCTCTACGAGAACTTTGGCCGGGATGAAGATGGAAGCTTAAAGGTGAAGCTCTCACGTGAAGATCTGGCCGGAATTACAGGAACCGCGATAGAAAGCTGCATCAGGTTGTTGTCAGAACTGAAAAAATCCGGTATCGTTACCCTTAAAGGCAAAAACATTATTGTGACAGACCTGCTGATGCTTAAAAAAATGACGGGATAGCTACTGCATAAAAACTTCGGAAGCCGATCCGTGTTTTTAGACTACTTTTGCACTACTACGCTTAACAACCGAAAGGATGAAACTTTTTCAATTTATATTGTATGTTGCCGACCAAAACAGGAGTACTGATTTTTACAGTAGGCTCCTGCAAAAGGATCCTGTATTGAACGTGCCGGGAATGACTGAATTTGAACTTTCCCCTACAAGTAAATTGGGAATTATGCCCGAAAAGGGAATTGCGGCTATTATAGCGGATAAAACCCCGCATCCGGCGATCGGCAATGGTATACCTCGTTGTGAAATCTACATCGTAGTTGATGCTATTACGCCCTATTACCAAAGGGCAGTAGCATTGGATGCCTTGCTGGTGAGCGATAGGATGGAGCGGGATTGGGGCCACCTGGCCTGCTATTTTTCCGATCCTGACGGTCACATAGTAGCTTTTGCCCAGGAATTATAAAACAGCGATGCTGCGGTCAGATCCTCCCATTTTCCGGTACGCTTACCCATAACAGGCGGTACGCCCACAAATTCAGGTTTTGTACATTGTCATTTTAGCCAGGCACTGCCGGGAGGCTACTGCTTTAAAAGATCGATCGTGTTGCGGTTCAGTTTAATCATGCCTTCATTCTCAAGCGCTTTAAGGAGCCTTGAGATCACTACCCGGGAGGAATTGAGCTCGTAGGCAATTTCCTGGTGGGTATTCACTATGAGCAATGATTTGTTCACTTTCGCTTTTTCCCGGAGATAATTCCTCAATCGCTCATCCATTTTCATAAAAGCCAGGTTATCGATGGCAGTCAGCATTTCACTGAGCCTCTTATTGTAACTGCTGAAAACAAAATTACGCCAGCTTTTATACCTGCCCAGCCATTCTTCCATCTTTCCTACCGGTATCATGGCCAACGTGCCGCCTGTCTCGGCAATAGCCCTTATTTCACTTTTAGTATCGCCAAGGCAGCAGATAAGGGTCATGGCACAAGTATCGCCTTTTTCAAGAAAATAAAGCAGCAGTTCTCCTTCCTGCTTATCCTCACGCAATATTTTTATGGCACCGTGTATCAATAGGGGCATCTGTTTGATGTATTGGCCTATTTCAATAAGGCGGTCTCCCTCGTCAAAATCAATTATGGAAGCCACATTTACTATTTCATCGATAAGCTGTGGCTCAAATATGCTGCTATAAGCTTCAGTAACTAATCCTTTCATAAATAACGGTTATCGGTAGTAAATATACAAATTACAAAGCGTAATGTTTCCGTGTAGTTGCGCAAAAGAAAGAAAAAATGCTTGTGTAACACTTGTTACTGTACAGGATTTCCCCGTGCAATAGATTTGCCTTATCAATAAAGTTTTCTGTTATGAAAAACATCATTTTACTATTACTATTAACCGTTATTGCACCCCTGCAGGCGCAGGATACTGTTGTCATCGCTAAAAGCATGGTTTTAGGGAAAGCAGCACTAGGCAATCTTAGCATTAAGGCCTCGCAGAAGGCGTATGAATCCGTACGTGCCGATTATCATCAGGGCAGGGCCGTGTTTTTACCAAACATTACTGTTTCGCATACGGGAATCACGACCACTAATCCTCTTATGGCTTTCGGTTCAAAACTGAACCAGGAGGTGCTAACCCAGGCGGATTTCAATCCGGCATTGCTCAACGATCCGGCACCTACAGAGAGTTTCAGTACACTTTTAGAGATCCAGCAGCCCCTTATCAATTTAGATAGGTTTTATGAGCGGGCAGCAGCCCGGGCTAAAATGGAAGCCGTTGCGCTTCAAAGTGGCCGTACGGCAGAACATATCCAGCTTGAGGTGTCCAAGGCGTACCTGCAGCTACAGCTGGCCTATAAGGGTGTTGAAGTGCTTAAAAAAACGGATGTTACCGCAAAGTCCAATCTGGACCTGGCCAACCGGTATTTTGAACAGGGCCTGCTTCAGAAATCGGATCTGCTGAATGTAGCGATACGGGCAAACATGACAGCCAACCAGCTGCTGCTGGCTAAAAGTGCCGTGAAGGATGCATCGGATTATCTGGCTTTCCTTTTGAATGAGGAGGGTAAAAGCACTTATAAGCCTGCTGAGGCGCTGGAAAGCGACGTTGTGAGAGAGCAATTTTCATCAGGCCTGCAGCTTTTGCGGAAGGATATTCAGGCAATGGAGAAAGGCACTCAAGCGTATGAGAAAATGATTTTATCCAGGAAGATGGCATTTTTACCCCGCCTTAATGCTTTTGGAAGCTATCAGATCTACGATGATAACATTTTTGGATCCTCAGCAAAAGGCTATCTGCTGGGTGCACAGCTCACCTGGAATGTATACGATGGATCCAGCTCCGCCGGGAAATTAGAGCGGGCCAGGGCTGATTATCAGAAAGCGCAGATTGAAGCTGAAGAGTACAAAAAGCGAAGCCAGCTGGAGCTCGATAAAGCCATCCGGCAGCTCAATGACGCGGACAATAAAGTCAGCTTAAGCAAATTGGTGCGGCAACAGGCAGAGCAGGCCTATCATATCCGCCGAAATCGCTTTGAGCAGGGGATGGAGAAAACAGCTGACCTTTTGATGGCGGAATCCCTGTTGCAGCAAAAAGAATTGGAATCCTTACAGGCGGTTTATGAGTACAACCTAACAAAGCAATATCTACAATTTTTAACGAAGTAAAAGATGAAGAGTATAATGATAATCGCCGGCGTTTTGCTACTGTCGGCATGCGGAAATGAAAAAAGGGAAACAGTACCCCAGTTGCCCGCCATACCTGTAGAGGTCGCCCAGGCGGACGGTGCAAACACAGGGCAGGGATTCAGTGCCAGCGGCAGGGTTGAGGCTGCAAGCAGCGCAGTGCTGAGTACCCGTATCATGGGCTATATCACCCGGTTGCATGTGAAAAGTGGCCAGAAGGTAAATTCGAGCCAGCTATTAGTAAACATAAATGATACCGACCTGGGCGCTAAGAAAGCGCAGGCTGTAGCGGGTATTTCCCAGGCACAGGCTGCCTATAAAAATGCAAAAAAGGACTTTGACCGCTTTACGGTGCTCTTCAGCCAGCAGAGCGCCTCACAAAAGGAGCTGGATGATATGACCACCCGTTTTGAAACGGCCAAGGCAGCATTGGATGCTGCTACCGAAGTGCTTAAAGAAATAAATGCCCAGTTTAAGTATACTGCTATAACTGCCCCATTTAATGGGGTTGTTACTGCCACTTTTGTAAAAGAGGGCGATATGGCAAATCCGGGCCTGCCCTTAGTACGCATGGAAGCAGGGGACAGGCTGCAGGTTTCGACCATGGTAAGCGAGAGGGCTATTACCCAGATAAAAAAAGACATGCCCGTGGCCATTACCATAAAATCCAACGGGATGCAAATGGCAGGCAGGGTTAGTGAGGTCAGCAGCTCGGCGAGTACGACCTCAGGACAATACATTGTAAAGATAGACCTGAGCCAACCGGGTAAGGAGGTCCTTTCGGGTATGTATGCCAACGTTCAGTTTAAAGGTAACGGCAAGCCGGGCCAATCCCAAGCCACAGCGGTTACCCTGCCGGAGAATGCCCTTGTCAGATATGGGCAGCTTACAGGGGTCTACACCATTGGCGAAAAAAATACAGCCATACTCCGCTGGATCCGCACAGGCAGCAATGCCGGCGGCGAAATAGAAGTGCTTTCAGGCTTATCGCCAGGCGAGCAGTATATCGTATCGGCAGAGGGCAAATTGTTTAATGGTGCCAGGGTTACAATAAAGTAACCGGTACAATAAAGATAGGAATATGCAAGACGGTATATCGGGAAAAATAGCCCAGTTCTTTATCAATAGTAAGCTGACCCTGCTGCTGATGATGGCATTAATGATCATAGGGACGTATAGTTCCTTCCTTATTCCCAGGGAAGAAGAGCCACAGATAAATGTGCCGATGGCTGACGTGCTGGTGGGTTACCCCGGTGCCAGCCCTAAGGAGGTGGAGAGCCGTGTGGTAGCGCCCCTTGAAAAGATTATCAGCAACATCAAAGGTGTGGAGCACGTACACAGTATTGCCATGAACGGGCAGGCAATGATGATTGTGCAGTTCTATGTTGGGGAGGATATCGAGCGCTCTTATGTGAAATTATACGATGAGATGGCCAAACATCAAGGAATGTTTCCCCAGGGCGTATACCAGCCCATCATTAAAACCCGCTCCATAGACGATGTACCCATGCTGGGCCTTACCTTATGGAGTGACAGGACAGATGACTACGGCCTTAGGCAGGTAGCGGCAGAGATCACCAATGAGATTGAAAAGATAAATGGGGTAGCCATCACCAAACGGATAGGGGGGCGGGACAGGGAGCTGAAGATCCTGCTTGATAAGGACCAGCTCGCTGAAAATGGCATCGACCCGTTGCAAATCATGCAAATGATAACTGCCAATAACGGAAGTTCGCAATCGGGACACATTATAAATAATGATACAGAGTACCGGGTCACTACAGGGCAATTTCTGGCAACGCCCCAGGATGTAGAAAACCTAGTGGTCGGAGTAAAGGACAATATGCCCGTATACCTGCGCCAGCTGGCGCAGGTGACGGACGGCCCTTCCATGCCGACCAGCTATGTGTCTTTCGGATATGGTACAACCGCTGAAGGCTATTCTGCAGCCCCCTCGGAATATTCAGCGGTTACTATCTCCGTTGGCAAGCAAAAGGGCACTGACGCCATGAAAATTTCAGAAAAAGTACTCGACAGGGTAGAAAGCCTTAAGAAAAGCCTTATTACTGATGATATCCATATAGAGGTAACCCGCAATTATGGAGAAACCGCCAGTGACAAGGTAGGGGAACTGCTGCTTCACCTGGGTATAGCCATTATCGCGGTAACGGTACTGGTGATGCTTGCTATGGGATGGCGCGGGGGCCTTGTGGTCTTCTTTTCCGTTCCGCTTACTTTTGCCCTTACGCTTTTTTCGTACTACATCTTGGGCTATACCTTAAACAGGATTACACTATTTGCCCTGGTTTTTGTGGTGGGTATTGTGGTGGATGACAGCATTATTATTGCAGAGAACATGCACCGGCACTTCAGGATGAAAAGGCTGCCGTTTAAGCAGGCGGCTATTTATGCCATCAATGAGGTGGGCAACCCTACGATACTGGCCACTTTTACGGTTATAGCAGCCATATTGCCAATGGCATTTGTATCGGGCATGATGGGGCCTTATATGAGCCCCATGCCTATAGGGGCATCCATTGCGATGATCCTGTCCCTTTTCGTCGCCCTTACCATAACGCCTTACCTGGGCTACCACCTGTTGCATGAAAAGGAGAAGCAGGAGCAAAAGGCTGGGCAAGGGCTGGAAACCAGCTACATTTTTAAGCTCTATAATAAAATTGAAAAGCCATTGCTGGATAACCCTGGCAAGCGCAATCTGATGCTTGGCGCCACGGTTGTACTGCTATTAGGTTCCGTAGCCATGTTTTTCAACAAAGCGGTCATCGTAAAAATGCTGCCCTTTGACGACAAGAATGAATTTCAGGTGGTCATCGATATGCCGGAAGGCACTACATTGGAGCGCACGGCTGTTGTAGCCAAAGAAATAGCGCAGTACCTAAAGACAGTCCCTGAAGTAGTGAACTACCAGAACTATGTGGGGACTTCGGCGCCGATAACATTCAATGGCCTTGTCAGGCATTATGATATGCGGGGCGGCAGCAATATGGCCGATATTCAGGTCAATCTCGAACATAAGGATGTGCGTGACCTGCAAAGCCACGATATTGCCAAGCTAGTCCGTCCTGAGATCCGAAAGATAGCCAAAAAGTATGGTGCCAATGTAAAGATAATAGAGGTGCCGCCCGGGCCGCCGGTACTGAGCACACTGGTAGCGGAGGTATATGGGCCGGATTATGACAGGCAGATAAAGGTGGCGCAGGAGGTAAGAAATATTCTGGAAGCCACTGAGGATATAGTGGATGCCGACTGGATGGTAGAAGCGCCCCAGGTAGAGTACAGGCTGGAGATCGATAAGGAAAAGGCCATGCTAAATGGTGTTGCGCCCCAGCAGGTTGTAGGGAACCTTACCCACCTGCTGAAAGAATACCCTGTGGGTACGCTATACGATGAGCGTTCCCATGATATTGTCGGTATGGTGCTTTCCCTTAAAGACAGCGACAAAAACTCCGTAGCAGCTATTGAGGCGCTGAAGGTCAGGGGACTTCAGGGGGCTATGGTCCCGGTGGGAGATCTGGTAAAAGTTGTAACAGACACCCTGAAGCATAGTATTTACCGCAAGGACCAAAAGCGTGTGGTGTATGTTACCGCGGATATGGCAGGCCAGCTGGAAAGCCCGGTATATGCTATCCTGGGAATGAAGGAAAAACTGCAAAAGCTGCCTTTGCCGAAAGGATATACAATAAGTGAGCTGTACATGGGCCAGCCGGAGGATGAAACCGACTTTACAATAAAATGGGATGGGGAATGGCAGATAACCCTTGAAGTTTTCCGCGACCTTGGTGCAGCCTTTCTGGTTGTTATCATCATCATTTACATGCTTATTGTCGGATGGTTCCAGAATTTCAGGACCCCTATGGTAATGATGCTGGCTATCCCCTTATCGCTGATCGGTATAGTAGCGGGGCATTGGCTCCTGGGCGCATTCTTCACGGCTACCTCGTTTATCGGCATGATAGCCCTGGCAGGTGTAATGGTCCGTAATTCGGTACTGCTGATCGACTTTATCGAGATTCGCCTTAAGGAAGGGGAGAGCCTGAAAAAGGCTATTATTGAAGCCGGTGCCGTGCGGACTACGCCGATATTGCTTACTACCGGAGCGGTGGTCATAGGAGCCAGTATTATCCTGTTTGATCCCATATTCCAGGGCCTTGCCATTTCATTGGTGGCCGGGGCTATAGTGAGCACAATATTGACACTGGTCGTGGTGCCGCTTATTTACTATATGACCGAAAAAAAGAAATGGGAAAAGAATGGTTAAATGCTATTGCAGCAAACCTCACTACAGAATTAATACCTTAACAATGAAATTAATAATAATAACAGCAGTATCCGATTTCACAGCGGAGATACGACAGCTCTTGACCCACAGCGGTGCAGGCAGCTTCAGTTACAAGGAAGTTATCGGTTTCAGTGCAGCGGCTACGGGCAGCCCTTTTGATAATTGGTTTGCCGCAACGGATCCCAATATTGAGTCCGTATTGTTTTTTGCCTTTGCCGAAAATAAAATAGCGGATGCGGTCTATGAACAGATCAAAGAATTCAACAGCCTTTTGGAAACCGGTTCGGTTATCCATCTGGCAAGCCTAACTATTGATAAAATACTCTAACATATGAAAACACGTTTATTGCACGCTATAGCAGGATTATTTATAGTGGGCAGCCTTGCCCTGGCACATTGGGTAGATCACAACTGGCTTTGGTTCACATTATTTGTCGGGCTGAACCTGCTCCAATACAGCATCACCAACTGGTGCTTAATGGCTGTCCTTTTAGGTAAGCTTGGGGTAAAGGATTAGGCAACAGGGACCTTTGGAAGCAGGCTATTATTGCAATCCTGATGGCATTTAGCTAAACAGGCAGCAGGTCAATACGGAAAGTTACAGTTAAACCTATACTGTAAATAATGAGCTATAAATATTTAATTTGCAAAGATATTGGCTTAATAAATAATTGACAGGGCCGTAGCTGCTTCCAAAGGATAGTGCCAGCCTTGGGGAGCAGGGCCAGGGCAGCGGAACCCTGTCAGGGGCTTGTAGCTATGCCACAAGGCAGATGGCCTTTGCGTTTTTGAAAATCCTGGCCTACGGTAATGCTCCTGGGAATAACTTTTGGGGAAGACTTGCTTTTAATTGATTATATTTGAGAATAAATAATTTGTCTATGTTTTCAAAAGCCTGCGAGTATGGCGTAAGAGCAGTAATTTTTATTGCGACCCAATCCTTAACAAGGAAACGTATAGGGATAAAAGATATTGCTGAAGAAATCGATTCCCCTATAGCTTTTACCGCTAAAATTTTACAGAAACTGGTACGCCGTGAAATTGTAAGGTCTGCAAAGGGTGTGGGAGGGGGCTTTATGATCGAGCCCGAGCGGCTAAAGCACATTCGGCTGATAGAAATCATTGAGGCCATTGATGGCGATTCCGTATTAAAGGGTTGCGGCCTTGGGCTAAAAGATTGCTCTGAAGACCATCCCTGCCCGATCCATGACAAATTTAAGGTGATCAAAGAAGGGCTTACCACCATGCTTGAAGCCACGACCCTGGAACAGATGACAAAAGATATAGAAGCGGGGCGGGCTTTCCTGAGGTATTGATATTACAGGCAATACATCAGCAGCAATAGTATCGATACCATAATCAGCAGGTAAAAGCCAAGTGAGAGCTTCCAGAAAAGATGGGCTTTTTTCAAGTCCATAAACCCAAAGGCCACCAGCATGAATTTTATGGACCAAGCCACCAGCACGATGCCGGCCATAGCGCTTTTTACCCCGGAAAAGAAAAGAGACTGGATATAGGTGCCCAGTGTCAGCAACAAAAGGACAATATAGATGTGTAAAGTATTTATTTTCATTTTAGAAGATTAAGTATAATACGGGAAAGAGCAGCAGCCAGATCAGGTCACACATGTGCCAGAAGGCGGCGGATGCCTCTAGGTCTTCCTGTTGCGCATTGCTCCCTTTTTTGCGGATGGCACGGTAAGAGAACAGCAGGATGATCAGGCCAACCACTACGTGAATGAAATGGAAACCGGTCAGTATCCAGTAGTAAGTGAAAAAGTCGTTATAGGACAAGGTAAATCCATTGCTCATTTTGGAATAAAATTCAAGGGATTTCAGGATGCAGAACATCAGCCCGCCCGAGAGGGTAAGCGAGAGATAGAACTGGCTCTTGGCTATTTCCTTTTGTTTGAATGCGCTGACTGAAACTGCCATAAAATACCCGCTGGTTAAAAGGAAGCAGGTATTTACCAGGCCGGTAAAAGTATTTAGTTGCTGGGCCGATGCCTGAAAAAGCGCTTTGTTTTCGATGCCCGAAAACACAAAGGCAACCAGGGCCAGTCCATAGGTGATCAGCTCAAGAAAAATGATAATCCACATTAGTATACCCCCCGGAGGGTAATAAATGCTTTTGTAGGTTCCGGTTGTTTCCATAAATTTTTAGTGCTGTGTTTATTGGGGTTAAAAAATAGGCTTATTCCCACTGCAGGAGCCGCCTTTCGCCTTCAATAGCTTTGATTTCCGTGATATCCTGTGATATTTCGAGTACGCCTTTGTAATTCCTCTGCTGGTCCCTTACCGCAAAATAGCGTATGTAGATCAGCCTTCCTTTGTGGTTGATCCAGAAGGAAGATTCATCCCTTTCGCCGCTTCTGAAGGCTTCCAGTATCTGGAGTACGGTGCCCACGCTTTTGGGCGGATGGCAGAATTTCACTTCGCGGCCGATGACTCCCGGGCTTCTGGGGAATAGCCTTTCTTCCCCGCGGTTATAAAAGACAACCCTGTCATTCTCATCCACATAGGTTATATCCAGGGGCATGGTCCTGAAGAGCAGGTTCACCTGATCAACGCTCATAAAGCCTTCATCATAGTGGTGCTGGTTGTACTGGCCTGCTTTAGGGACAGGAGTATCCCTGATTTGAGTATGCCCGCTGCTTAGGGGATAGGGTAGCGGCTCATCGGGCAGCATCCATCCAATTTCACCTTCGCCCTCACGCATTATGGACCATTCCTTGTCCGATAAAAGCTCCAGGGCATTAGGGAACAGTATCTGTTCTTCTGCAATGAGGAGGCGATTTATGGATGTGCAGAGATAGGTGGCATTCAGGTCTGCCGAAACGGCATCATGATCGGCTATGTTTTTTCGAATAAGGCGCACTATGTCTCTCAGGGTATCATGAAAGGACCACATGTTTTTGGATGGGCCATCCCAGCCCTTTTTCTCCAGAAAAGGAAACAGCTGGTTTTCTTTCCTGGCAAAGCGCTTTTCTATAGCAGCCAGCTCGTTGAAAATACTACAGAATTTCTGGAAGTCCGCCTTAGGGCTGGCTTCACCCAGGTCACTTAACAGCTGGCAGATGTGGTCTGCCTCGGCAAGATACGTATGGATGGGATGCCCGGGGGGCACAGGTATGTTTTGATCGGTCATGGTTTCAGTCAAATTTTATTTTATGAAAAAGTTTTACCAATGCCTGCAATAAGCCAGTGGTATTGGTTAGCATTTGAAAGTGGTTTACGCCAAACATCTGTGGCAGGTAGTATTTTGCCTGGGCTTCCACGGCTAAGGCATATGACTTTATGTTTTTGGAATTCAGCTCCCTTAAGGCCTGCTTTACATCATTTAGGCCATAACTGCCTTCATATCTGTCGTAATCATTGGGCTTGCCATCGGAAAGCAGGATTATCCATTTGTTTTTAGTGTTTCGGGAATCCATCCTGGCGCCTGCATGCCGCAATGCCGCACCGATTCGGGTATATCCCGCCGGTTCAGCAGTACCGACCCTGTATTTGGCAGCCCGCCAGTTTTCATCAAAATCCTTTAGCGAAATATAAGTGGTATTGTTACGCGTTTTCGAATAAAAGCTATCGATGGCAAAATCCACATTAAACTCATTAAGGATTTCACCAAACAGGATAGCCGATTGCTTTTCGATATCAATAATCCTGTTCCCGGCAGCATAGCCGTCACTGGACAGGCTTGTATCGAGCAAGAGCAGTATGGAGAGCTCTTTTTCCTTTTTCCGTTTTGCATAGAAAATATGCTCAGAAGGCGTTTTTCGCGAATGGAAATCCACCATAAAGTCCGTTAGGGCATCCGTATCAAATCCATCACCCTGCTGCTGTTTTCTGAGCTGCACCGTTTTATTGTTGACGCTGGTAAGGAGTTTTCTGAGCTGCATTAGTGCCGGCCTGTTTTGCTGCAGCGTATTATGGTAATAGTCCGTGTCCAGCTTATTTGCCCGCTTGGGGTATACTTTACAAAATCCTTGTTTGTAGCGGGCTTTTTTGAAGTCCCATTCGTCATAAAGAAAGTGCAGGCCTTTATGGTCGCGTTCAGCGCTTTCGGCTACAGTGGCGTTTTCTATAAAGTCCGCTTCATAAATGGAATGCGTAGGGTCATCGACCCTAACTGTGAATTTCATGCCGATCTCTTCCAGGGAGTCCTGATGCTCATCCAGCTGGTCATCACCGTCAAAATCACGCCAAACCCCTGTAAACTCTTCTGCTGTCTCCACCTTTTCAAAATTATGCAGCAATACATAATCTTCCTGTTGTTTTAGGTCTATTTCAAGCGATACCAGCCCTTCTGCGGCAATGGCTTTTAGGATCGTGTCCACTCTATTTTCCGTCGGGGTTTTTATGCCGCCTGAAAAATTATCGAGCGTTTCATTTTCTTCCCGGTACGGACTGTACATCCACTTGCCGTACAGCCAGGCGGTAGCCTCTGGGTTGCCTTGCTGTTCCAATGCCGCTTTCGCCTTTTCGAAAACCGGGCGTAGGGTTGGAAATTCATTGAAGACCGGTTCCAGGACATACCCTGCTGCATCTTTTGCCATTTTTTGGGACAACTGCAGGTCTTGCTCATCATAACTCCAGTTAAGGCCCAGGCGGTTCTGCCAGCACAGATAGAGCAGCCGGTAGAGGTAAAATTCCTTGTTTTCCTGCCTGCTGGGAAAAAATGAAACAGCGACAGGAAGAAAGAAATTGTCATTTTTATAGCCGCCTTCGCTCTCGGCGGGAAAGACCTCAATGGCCTTGCCTGTTACGGCCCGTGCAATTACTGTCAGTACCGGCTTGAGCTCCTCAAAGGCCACCTGCCGTTCAAGCAGCAGGGGATTGTTGTTTTTTTTGTTCTTGAAATATCTTACGATACGCGTATAGACTAATTCGTCGAGTTCTAGTCCCATAATATCTTATTTAGCTATATGAGCAGGTTACACAGGTCTTTAAGGGCTTGGGTGACTTGCAGCTCGTCGGTAAGGGGCTCAACGATGGCTACGTGGACCGACAGCCTTTTGGGCAACCCGGATCCGATCAGCTTGGCCGCATCGACCAGCAGCCTTGTAGAGACTGTTTCCGTAAGGCCCAGTTCCGTGAGGTTTCTGATCTTATTGCCGAGATTTACCAGCTTTTTCGCTGTTTCTGCAGCAATGCCTGTTTCCGCACAGATAATTTTTATTTCGGTTTTTTCCTCAGGATAGGCAAAGGATAAGGATACGAAACGTTGCCTTGTCGAGGGCTTCAGTTCCTTAAAACCTCTCTGATATCCCGGATTGAAGGACGCTACCATCATAAAGTCAGGATGCGCCTTTATTGTTTCGCCCAGTTTATCAATAAACAGTTCGCGCCTGTGGTCGGTAAGGGAGTGGATGGCAACTACCACGTCGGGCCTGGCCTCAGCAATCTCATCAAGGTACAGGATACAGCCATTTTTTACCGCTGTTGTTAACGGCCCGTCCTGCCATACCGTTTCGGTGCCTTTTATAATAAACCGGCCGATCAGGTCTGTGGAAGATGTCTCTTCATGACAGCTGACGGTTATGAGCTTCTTGTTGTGGCTGTAGGACATGTTTTCCACAAACCTTGATTTGCCGGTGCCTGTTGGCCCTTTTAGTAGAAGTGGGAGTTTATTTTTATAGCAGTGGTCAAAAACTTCGCCTTCACTGCCTGTTTCTAAATAGTAGGGTTCCATGATAAAAAAAGGTATAGGCCAGGGCGGTAAGTATCTCACCAAACCTAATCAACAATGTGCCCCGGCCTATTAATATTTTAGTTAGATTTTATTTCAAGGGCCTCATCGCTTGGCCTGCCGTATTTTACAAATTCGATGATGTACATGGTGATGCCCGTAGCAAACAGGGCGGCACAAAGGATCAGTACGACAAAGTGGATGCTTATCTCTTTTTGCACTTCCATGAAGTCCATTTTCAGCTTACGTTCCATATATACCTGTGCAACGCCGGCTACGCCAAAGGCGACGGTCATTCCCAGCATACCTATGTTGGAGAGCCAGAAAGCTGTGTGCCCGCGTCCGTTGTCGTATCGCTTCCTTCCCGTCAGGTTAGGCAGGGCATAGCTGATGATAGCAAGGACAATCATGGCATATGCACCCCAGAACGCATAATGCCCGTGCATAGCTGTAACAAGGGTGCCATGCGTATACAGATTGGTTTGGGGCAGGGTGTGGGCAAAGCCTAATAATCCGGCTCCGATGAACGACACGATTGATGCTCCTATGGTCCAGAAAAGCGCCAGTTTATTAGGGTGTTTTTTCTCTCCCTTACGGTACATGTTTATGGCAAACAGGGCCATAGCAAGGAAAGCCAGAGGTTCAAGGGCAGAAAATATACCGCCTACGATAAGCCATATCTTATTGACCCCGATATAGTAATAATGGTGGCCTGTGCCCAATAGCCCTGATAGGAAGGTCAGCCCTACAATGACATAGAGCCATTTCTCGATCACTTCACGGTCGATACCGGTCAGTTTTATCAGAAGGAATGCCAGGATACCCCCCATGATCAGTTCCCATACGCCCTCTACCCATAGGTGAACAACCCACCAGCGGAAAAAGGAGTCGGTGACCTGGCTGTCAAACCATATCATCCCCGGCAGGTAGAGCAGTGCGGCAAATACTAATCCCATGGTCAGGATCATGGCTGTTGTGGTCTGCTTTTTGCCTTTAAATAAGGTGAGCACTATGTTCCCTAAGAACACCAGTACATTGACAACTACCAGGTAATCGAGCTCTCGTGGAATCTCAAGAAATTTTCGCCCTTCCCAGTAATTGAAATGATAGCCTACTATAGCGACGACCCCTACCACTGCAAGTGAAATCAGCTGTATATAAGCGAGCTTGACGTTTACCAGCTCTCTTTGCGCTTCCTCAGGAATTATATAGTAGGCAGCCCCCATAAAGCCGGTTAGCAGCCATACGACCAGTAAATTAGTATGTACAGCCCTTGCAGTATTAAAGGGTATAAAATCGTGCAGTCCATCAAGGCCTACGCGGGCAAAGCCCATGACAAAGCCATAAATGATCTGAAGGGAAAATAATAACATGCATAAGGCAAAAAACCAATATGCTACTTTTTGTGATTTGTATCTCATAACCTTTACTTTAATTATTTTCTTTTGCTAAAGGAGAAACTACCCTGTCAAAACCATTGAGGTCGATCTCTCCAATCCATTTTAAATATTCTATTACGGCCTCCGCATCCTGGTCGTTCATATTGTAAACAACCATTTTTCTGCCCCTGGGTGCCCAGGGTACCGGTGACTGCAGCACTGCTTTGATATAGCCTTCGCCTCTTCGCTGCATTACTTTGGTAAGCTCAGGGGCATAGTAGCCCCCTTCACCTAAAATGGTATGGCAGCCCATGCAGTTATTGCTTTCCCATATTTCTTTACCCCTAACCACTTTTTGGGTTATCTTCTGATGGTTGGTTTGATCGTTTGCCGGCATGAAGGAATAAATGGTAAGTCCAATGAAGATCAAAAAAGTGACCAGTGTACCACCTAAAAAAAATGCCCGGGCTTGTGACTTTGATAGCATAATATTTTGTTTTGGTTAATAATAAAAGATAGGATTGTCCTCTATGCAAAGGAACTTATTTGTGAAGTAGAATGTTATGACCGAAATCATACCGGCCATTTATTTTTTTGCGGGCTGCCGGTAGCATAAAAAAAGCCGATAAATGACCGGCTTTTATACTGTTGTTACATGCTTTTAAGGACCGTTTTGCTGTAGTGCTTCCGCCGGACACCCCAGCCGAAAAGCGGAGTAATTTTTCCATCGCTGCAGGCAATGCGCAGGGCTACAATTTTTTGACGTGCTTATTGATTTCCATCACGATTTCATCGTAACTGCTGCCCAGGCCTTCCTGCTGGTAGGCCAGCTCACCGTCGGTATTGAAGACGCTGATAATATTGGAGTGGGAAAAATCAATAGGGGAGATTCTTTTATAGTTTACAGCCAGCACTGCCGCAAATTCACGCGTAGCATCTTCGGTAGAGCGTAAGAACAGCCATTGCTCCCCATCCATTTTATTTTCCTTGGCGAACGCTTTTAAATGTTCGGGGGTATCCACCTGCGGGTCTATGCTTACCAGGACAAATTGCACTGCTCCGTTGGCATACTCCGGGAGGCGCTGCTCGATATTACGCATATCTGCTACCAGCCGTGGGCAGGCAGATTTACATGAGGTATAGATCATAACCATAACGAGTACCTTGCCCTGAAGCTCCTTCAGTTCCATCTCACGGCCGTTGTGATCCGTCCATCTTGAAGGGAGGTTGTATATTGACAGGCCCGACAGGGCTTTGCCTTTGTCGGGTGGGGAAGGGGTTTCGGTATTTTGGGCGGATGCCTGGGTTACAGTGAGTAGAAACAGCAATCCATATACTAGTGTTTTCATTTTTTTGCTTTTAAAGTAATGTCCCTGGCACATCGGAATCCCAGGTTTTTTGTCGTATAATTAGCCTTTAGGCTTGCCCTGAAGGCATAACGCATAAAAGCGGCATAGTTCATCAGGTCTGTTGAATTAAGGGAGCTGCTCCCGCAAAAAAGGACAGTATCCTGCTCCATGTTTTTCCTGGATTCACCCGATAGGAAAATGCTGTTGAAATCATAGGTCCATTCCCAGACCAGGCCATGCATGTCAAATACGCCCCAATAGTTCCTAAAGGTCCCGCCTACGGAATTTTTCCATGTATTGGGCTTTTCGTACCAGGAAAGGATAAATTTCGTGTAGGCTTCGTCCGTCCGGGCATCCGGTGTGTGCTCGTCGGCCATGGCAACATATTCCCATTCGTCCATGCCGGGGAGGCGCTTGCCCTGGCATTTGCAGTATTCCTTTGCGACAAACCAGGAGACATTTGTGACGGGGCCGTTGGGCTTCAGATCTCCAAAGTCGGTATCGCTATCCCAGTGCGAGAGGTAACTTATATCGGCGAATAACGGTTTAATGGCGGAGCGTAAAAACCGGGGGTTCTTTTTCAGGAACAAAAGGAATTCCTGGTTGGTTACCGGATACGCATCAATTTCAAAGGCAGGGATGCTGACCGGTTTCTTGTCGATGGTCCCGTAGAGGGGGACATAGTCCCCCCCTGTAACAAGAACCATAGGTTTTTCCTGTGCAGCCAGGGACATGGCCGCACTAAGGAAAAAAACTACTATTGCCTTTATCTGAGATAACATCGGGTCAGGGTTAACTTATTTCTTGGCCCTAAGGGGCTTTACCATTGAAGGTGTCACCACAGTTTTATTGTTGCCCCAACTGCCGTAGACATAGGTCAGCACATCAGCGATTTCCTGGTCTGTCAGGTTCTGGGCGGTCATCACGCTATTGTATTTTTTACCGTTTACCGTAATTTCGCCATTTAAGCCATGGATGACTGCCTTAATAGCCCTTTTGGGATCGGCATTAAGAAAGTCAGATTTCGCCAGGGGAGGGAAGGCGTTGGGTATGCCTTGCCCTTCTGACTGGTGGCATGCAAAACAGGTCTTGCTGTATACGCTTTTTCCATCTTTAAGCTGCTGTTCCAGGCTTTTGTGCTTTTTAGGGTTTTCCTGCCATCCCATTTTAGGTTCAGGCGCATTAGGGCCTCCTTTTTGTTTTTTGTTGCCGGGCTGGTAGGCTTTTTCTTCCACAGTTCCGGAATATATAGTGCTGTTCTTTTCACCGCTAACCTTTAGCAGGCCAAGGGTCCCCTTATGGAATGTCCTGAAAATGGAGTGATCCACCAATACAAAAGTACCGGGCACATCAACTTTGAACTCTACGATAGCGGCCCCTCCTGCAGGGATTAAAGTGGTCTGTACGTTCTTGTTAATGATATCTCCGCCCTCAATGTAGACTTTGTCAAAAATTTCACCGATGACATGGAAAGAGGATACCAGGTTGGGGCCACCATTGCCTACATACAGCCTTACGGTCTCGCCTACCTTAGCGGTAAGGGCATTATTTCCTGTCAAGGCGCCGACTTTTCCGTTGAACACTACATAATCAGGATTCTCATCGATGGCCTTATCCAGGCTAAAGGGCTGCAGGCCTTCTTCACCATTTTTTCCAATGGTGTAAAAGTCACCCTGCATGACATAGTATTCCCTGTCCACTGCAGGAAGCCCTCCTTCAGGTTCCACCAGTATAAGCCCGTACATTCCGTTTGCTATATGCATACCCACAGGGGCTGTAGCACAATGGTATACATAGAGTCCGGGGTTAAGGCACTTGAAATTGAATACTTTCTCGTGGCCGGGGGCAACAAGGGACGATTCCGCTCCGCCGCCCGGACCGGTTACCGCATGAAGGTCTATATTGTGGGGTAGCTTGCTGTCCGGATGGTTTTTCAGGTGGAATTCCACTTCATCGCCTACACGGGTCCTGATAAAGCTGCCCGGTACTGAGCCGTTAAAGGTCCAGTACATGTAGGTTACCCCGTCAGCCATTTCACCTTCGGCCTCTATTATTTCGACATCGACCCTTAAGCGGGCAGCATTCCTGTTGCCTACAGGCTTTGGTACAAAAGGCGGGGCTGTCAGCTCTGCATCTATTTTTTCCATTTGTAAGGATGCCGGTGCGGGCAGGGGATTGTGGGCAAGTGTTTCTTGGGTGGTGGCATTTTGTGCCGGGGATTGCTGTTTAAAAGTACCTTTTCCGCAGGCGGCTAGAAGCAGGACCGCAGCAAGGCCAATTCCGATTTTGTTACTGTTTGTTTTCATGGTTAAATATTTTATCCAAAAATAAAAGACAAAATTGTCTTTTATTATGATAATTATCATACCGATAGCAGTTTAGGAGATTTTGGCTCCTGCCAACCCCTAGCTCGGAAAAGGGCAGGCTTTTGGGATAGTTGGCAGTGGGCAGTTTGGCTGGGGTGTATGTAAAAAAAACGGGCGTATGATTTAAATCATAGTTTTATGATGGAGGCAGGGATACATTTGCTGAAGTTATTTTTAATAAATCTTAATAAGTTTTAAATTATGAAAGCAAAACATGTTTATTTGGCATTGGTGGCATGCGTACTGCAGCTTACCGGCTGTTCAGGCTCGGATGATCCTGTAGTGGAACCTGTGGCACAAACCGTAAAGACACAGGCCATTGATGCTCGTGACTATTCGAAATGGGTTTATTTTTCATTTGAAAAGGGGGCTATTGTTAACATAGGGGACGCAGAGTTCCAGCAGAGCATGGACTGGGATATTGCGTTCCATCGCAATGATGTACGCATTAATTCCGGCCTTTCGGGCCCTGGCAATGGCGGGGCACAAACAGCGGCTGTACAGGAGCTGGCCCAGGTTACAGCGGCTCCGGAGGGCGGCTATGTAGAGGATGCCTTAAAGTCCATTATGGTAAAATTTCAATTGCCTGTACCCTTATTTGAGGACCAGCCCGCCAATAGTGAGATGGATTGGCTTACTGTCGATACCAGCAATCCGCCTCCAAAATACACCCTTCATGATAAGGTATTCCTTGTGAAGACGGCCCAGGGGAAATACGCCAAACTAAAATTCAAAAGCTACCTGAGCGACCTGAATGAAACCATGGTTATAAAATTTGATTATGTATACCAGGCAGACGGCAGCCGAAATCTGAAATAGTATGAAACAGGCTTCCCCCAAAGCAATAGTGCTGGTAGTATTTCTTTGCCTGTCCGCCGTAGCCAATATGTTTTCCCAAATGGAATTTAAAGGCATGGTCCTGGATTCCCTTTCGGGCGGGCCTGTTGCGGGGGCTGTTGTCAGGACCCATACCTATCCCTCCACAGCAGTGACCGATGGCAGGGGCATGTTTACTGTGCAGATCAATTACAGTGAAGGGGAAAGTGTAACGGTCTATAGCGCCGGCTACAGGCCTTATAAGGCTCTTATTAATCCTTCCGTAAGGGATAATGTGCTGCTGCTGACTCCGGTTTCCCTGCAGCTTGAAGAGGTCGTTGTTACGGCCACGCGCAGCCCAAAAAAGATCAAGGATGTCCCTGTGTACACCAGGGTAATCAATGCCGCCGCCATAAAGAACTCCGGGATAAGGTCTTTTGCCTCCCTCCTTGAAAATGAGATCCCGGGGATAGAATTTACCAGTAATGCCGGAGTGCCTAATATTGATATGCAGGGGCTTGGGGGCAATTATGTGCTGGTGCTGGTGGATGGGGAGCGCCTGGCCGGTGAGACCCGCAATAATATCGATTATGCCATGATCAACCCTGAGAACATCGAGAGGGTTGAAATAGTGAAAGGGACCTCATCGACATTGTATGGTTCTAATGCCATGGGGGGTGTCATAAATATCATTACAAAAAAGAATAAGAAAAGCTTTGAGGGTACGCTCAGCGCAGCGGCCGGGAGTTACGGTTATGAAAATTATAGCGGCAGTGCCGGGGTGAAACGCAAAAATTATGCCTTGCAAACCAACCTTTTCTATAAGCGGACCGGCAGCTATTTGCTCGAGGATACAAGCCTGGAGAAGCGGATCTACCAAGACAGGACAGTGGTTGAGCCCGCCCTGAATACAACAATAGTGGAAGGAGGCAGCAGTTATGCGGCAGAGCAGCGGATTGCCTATACAGGGGTGGATAAGCTTACTTTGGATGCGAAGGGAAGCTATTTTAAAAGGGAGCGCTTCAACGCAGGGGAAGAAGGCAGGGTCATGCACAATTTTTATACCAATGCAACGGCAAATGCAAACGCCGGCTATGCGTGGGGGGCGGGGCAGCACCTAAAGGGGAGCTATAATTTTAGCGATTACCGCAAGTATAATTACTATCGCATCGTTGACATCCGGCAGCGGGATTACCGGGATGTGCTGCATTCCTTCCGTGTGGTTTCGGATACCCGCATCAGCCCGGCCAACAGCATAGTCGCCGGCATCGAGTACCTGGTACAAAGCCTTGAGACGTATATGTTTGCCGGGGCTACTTCTTTCAGTGCTACCAGTAAAAGCGCTTTTTTGCAGCATGACTACAGGATAAGCCCAAAGCTTAACCTGCTTAGCGGGCTGCGGCTGGACAAAAATTCCAGTTATGGGGAGCACCTAAGCCCGAAGATAGCCCTTAAGGCCGATTTTTTAAGTTCATGGTCGGTAAGGGCTTCCTATGCCGGGGGCTTCCGCTCGCCGAGCCTGAAGGAACTCTATACCGACTGGGACCACCTTGGAATGTTCCAGATCGTCGGTAACCCGGGGCTACAGCCTGAAAAGAACCGTAATAGCATGGTCACCCTGACCTATACCCGGCCAAGGCTAATTGTGGGACTGAATGTGTTTTATAATGCCATTACCGATAAGATAGGCCTGTTCCAAAACAGTACCTCTGATACCATACAGTACCGGAATTTTGACAGGCAAAAGCTGTATGGCGGCGAACTGAGCGCTGAAATCAAAGTATTGCCACAGGCAACCCTTCAGTTGGGTTATTCCTTTGTAAATGATGGGATGTATGAAAAGGGATACAAGATCTCCACCACCAGGCCCCATGCGGCCAACCTAAAGCTTGAATATACGCTGAAAAGGGAAAATTATGCTACGGTCTTTACTTTTAGCGGCAGGTTCAAAAGCGGTATGGAGGTCTACATGCAGGATGATTCGCAAGACTATTATAAGATTGTTTATCCCGCTTATTCCCTGTGGAGGCTTAATTGCCTCTTCCGCTATAAGGCCTACGCAGAGCTTACGGTAGCAGCAGACAATATTTTCGGCTACACTGCCCCGGTCAACAATTTTTATACACCGCTGACACCCGGCCGGACCTATCAGCTGGGAGCGGTATTTTACATCGATTCAATAATTAAATAAAGCAAATTATAAAAAAATGAGAGTCTTAAAAATACATTATGCAGCCATTGTAATGGCCTTTTTGCTGTCCATCGCTGCCATTTCCTGTAATCAGACGCAGCAGAAGGATGCAAATCCCGAGCGTCCAAGCAGGAAAATAGGTGTGCTGCTGGTGAATCACGGATCAAGGTCTGAAACCTGGAGGAATACGCTATTGCAGTTAGAAAAAAATATAAGCCCGCAGCTGCTGAAGTCCAAAAGCATTAAAGGAATAAAAACGGCTTTTATGGAGTACAATGAGCCCTCCATAGCGACACGGTTAAAAGAGTTCGATGCTGAAGGTTTCACAGATATAATACTGGTGCCGGTCTTCCTTAAGGTGTCTTCGCATTCCTTTGAAGACATTCCAACGATCATCGGGCAGAAGGAGGACCCCAATGCAAAGGAAATGCTAAAGATAGAGAATATAGAGCGCTATACTCCCAAGGCAACGGTGCACCTGACACCTTTGCTTGATTTCTCGGATATACTCAACAGGAATGTCCTTCGACGCGTTAAGGCACTCTCCAAGGATGCGGCCAAGGAAGGCTTTGTGCTGGTGGGCTACGGGGATGAACAGTATGAGAAGGATTGGGTAGCACTCTTCAATGAGATCGCGCTTCACGTCAAAGAGGATACCGGCATAGATGCCTTCACTTATGCCTGGTGCGGGCACATTGTACGCTACGATTCCGGGCAAACGACAAAAGCAGTCACAGAGATCCTTAAAACAAAAGAAAAGGCACTTGTTATTCCGGTACTGGTAGCCTATGATGAAAACTTCCAGATCAAGATCATTGGCGGCGGTGTTGCTGCTGTCAAGGACCATATCAAAAAGGTCGCGTATAAGCCGGATGCTATTTTACCTGATCCCGATGTGGAACAGTGGGTAGTGGATATAGTAGCAGAATATGAGAATAAAATAAAATAATACAATAGATGGGAATTTGGACCAAAAAAAAAATAAGGAGGCTTAATTTGGAATGGCACCGCGATTTGGGCTATTTGTTTTCGGGGCTTCTCATAGTGTACTGCCTTTCGGGGATTGCACTGAACCACATTGACGACTGGAATCCTGATTTCATCATAAAAAGGACAAGCCTCACCTTATCCGAGAAATTGGAACGGCGCCTCATTGACAGTGACAAGGCCCTTGAACTGAGTAAAATGGTAGGGGAGGAACGCTTTAAGATTTTTGATTTCCCTAATGATGATCATGTAAAGATCTACTACGACAATGCCTCATTACATATCGATTTTACCAAAGGCAAAGCGGTGTATGAACAGATTACAAAGCGCCCCTTTTTTTACCAGACCAATATATTGCACCGCAACAGCCTTAAGGGCTGGCGATGGTATTCTGATTTTTTTGCGTTCACACTAATTGTCATTACCGTTACGGGCCTCTTTATAGCCAAAGGGAAACACGGCCTTTCCCAACGTGGTAAATGGCTGGTGCTTGCGGGAATCATACCCCCGGTGATAGCCATTATTATCCAATCCATACTTTAAAATCCTAACCATGAAAAAATATCTATACCTACTTTTAGCGCTGGCCATCCTTACATCCTGTGCCAGCCGCAATGAGCTGCCGGCAAAACTGATGGGGGGCTGGCAGCGCGATTTTTATCCTGCCCCGGGCAAACGCCATATTGTGGAATATGCTTTTTATAAGGACAGTGTCCAATACCATTTAGCGGGCGACCTTGTCAATGCGCAATACACCTTGATGAAGGATGCCTTTATCCAGAACGGCAACCGCTTTGTAGGCCATGACGGCAACGGGGACTTTTATGTGATTTTTGTTGAGCCGGCCCAAGACTCAATCCTGCTGTATAAGGAAAAGGTCAACTCGATAGAGGAGGGGCTTACCTATAAGAAGCCGGGCATGGCATTCAAAGGCAATCACAGCCAGGGCTGGAATAGCTATAAAAAACAACCGGCATTGCAGTAGGTGCTATAGAGCCTGGCAGGTTACGGCCGGCCGGCTGCACAAAAGCGTGATCACGATCATGGTTTTGGTGCAGCGGAGGCTTTATCTTTGTAGTACTAAGATGCTATTTTGCTTTAAGGAAGCCGTACCGCCCCCGTATGGCTTTTTTAAAGCTTTTTTTATGGGTAGAGTAGTTGCAACCGGATCAGGGCCTAATTTTTAAGCCTGTTCAGCTTATCATAGTTAAGGATCGTCAGCAGGCTGCCAGCCTTATCGATCAGGCCTTCATTTCTGAAGTCGGTCAGGGAACGGCTGACCGTTTCAGGTGCTGTGCCCGAGAGGGCCGCAAGATTATCCCTGCTGATCTTGATCGTGTTCTCGTTTGTGCCCTGTTGGTCAACGATCCGGATTATGGATTCCGCAATTCTTTTCCTCACCGAAGAATAAGCGATCTGTAAAAGCCGTTCTTCCTTCTCATGGATATTGTTGGACAATAGTTTGATGAACCGCGCGCCAAGGCCGGGATAGAGGTAGAGTAATTTATCGAATTGCTCACTTGGCAAAAAGCTTAGGATACATTCTTCCATCGCAATAGCGGTATCGGTATAGGTATCGTTGGCCAATATGATGCTGATGTCCAGATAATCGTCGGTCTGATGGATTCCGGTGATCAGTTCCCTGCCATCTTTGGTCATTTTCACCGTTTTTACCTTACCCCCGATAATGAAGTAGATCCCGATCACACGGTCACCTTCGTGATGGATCACCTGGTTTCTCTTATACTTTCGGCTGCTGCGCTCCAGCATAATATCCTTTAGTTCGGACAACGCGTCTTTTCCTGACATTATATCATTGAGCTTTTCGGGGGATTGCCCGTAAAAAAGCTGATGGACTTCTTTTTTCTTCAGGCGGGTCTCTATGGCACGCAGCAGTTCGAGATCGTCAAAGGGTTTTGTCAGGTAGTCGTCAGCGCCAAGCTCCATGCCTTTTCGGATATCGGGGCGTTCCGCCTTAGCCGTTAGGAAAATAAAAGGCGTAGCTTTCGTGCCGGGATGGGTGTTGAGCGCCTCCAGGACCCCATAGCCGTCCATTTCCGGCATCATGATGTCACACAATACGATGTCCGGCCTGTGTTTCAAGGCAAGTTCAACACCCTCCTTTCCATTGGCAGCGGCATAGACCTTATAGTTTGAGAGTTCCAGTATCTCAACAACATTTTCACGGATGTCGTTGTTGTCTTCAATTAGCAGTATCTTGGTCATAATGAGGGAATGTTATAGTAAATGTTGTTCCTTTATTGGGCGCACTGTCAAAATCGATGTGCCCGTTCATAAGGCTTACATAGCGCGACACTATATTGAGCCCTAATCCTGTACCCGGGATGGCTCCGGTATTCTGTGCCCTGAAAAAAGCTTCAAAAAGATGTTTGTGCTCTTCCACGGGGATTCCAATGCCATTGTCTGAAACCGTAATATAATAATGCATCGTATCGATACGGGTCTCAAAGGTGATGGTGCTTTGTTCCCCGGAGTACTTAATGGCATTTGAGATCAGGTTGATGATGCAGTTTTTCAGAAGGTTCCTGTCCAGGTGCACTATGTCTTCCGGCCCCTGGTGGCGGTATACAATAAGTTGCCCTTCCTTGGCAAGCAGCTGCATCTCATCGGCGATCTCTTTGGCAAAGAGCGGGATGTCAAAGTGGGAGGGGGCGACTTCGATCTTGCCTGCCTCTACCTTTTCCACATGGAGAAAATCATCCAGGATGGTGGTCAGGTTATTGACGGCGCTTTTGATCTTGTGGATATGCTTTGTGATATTGCTGCTGTCAAAGGGCTCCGCGTATCTTTCGATAAGTGAGGTGGAGAGCTGTATGGAGCTCAATGGTGTCCTGAATTCATGGGAGGCCATGGAAAGCAGCCTGCTTTTTAGCTTGCCCAGCTCTTTTTCTTTTTCCAGTGAGAGGCTCACTTCCTCTTTGGCCGCAGTAAGGGCATCAATGGTCTCGTTCAGTACGCTGGTCCGGTCCTTTACCAGCTCCTCGAGGTGCTGGGTGTACTCCATAAGCCTTTTTTCAGCCTCTTTCTGGTGGCTGAGGTCGTGAATAAAGCCGGCGTAGATCCTTTCCTGCTCAAATTTGACCTCACTTACGCTCAGCCTGAACGGAAACACGTTGCCGTCTTTCTTGCGGCCGAGCACATCCCTTCCGTAGCCGATCACATGAGGTATTCCGGTACTGCGGTAATTTTCCAGATAGGAGTCATGCCGCTCCCTGTCGGGGGAGGGCATCAACATGGAAATATTCTGTCCCACTACCTCTTCGGACTGATACTGGAATAGCCTGCAGGCTGAAGGATTCATGGATTCAATAATTCCGCGGTCATTGATGGTAATGATGCCATCTATTGCATTCTGGATAATGGAGTTTAAGAGTGCCTGGTTCCTCATAAAATTAGATGACTTTATTTACAAATATCGTAAAAGTTGCAAAAGAAATACAAAGGATTAAGAAAAAGATTACTCAATGGTAATACCGATAATGAATATTTTTCGGGTAATTCCGTCCTTAGCCCATTTTACAACGGCACGGCCTTTGTGGAAAAGCTGTATCATCTGTACCCATTTTGCCAGCAGCAAAGCCTCAGGATCCTCAAGGACAAATGCAGTCCGCAACTCAGGGGGCGTGATTTTAAGGTTAGTGGTATTGATCCCTGCGGCAGGATTGTTATAGACCCTCATGCTGCTTTTGTCGCCCAATGACTTATAGAGGATACGGCTGCCTGCATCGGGGCTGTCAATGATATGTTCGTCCGGCACTATTACCTCGCCCTTATCATTGCCCAACCCCCAGACACTCTTTATTTTCACGGCATTGTGCGAGGCATCCCCAAGGGTATAATCGGCAAACCCTATGCCTGATCCGGAAAGGTCTGAGCGTACCATCTCCTGTATGCCGACAGACAGCGTGCTATTTTGCGGTATGCCCTGGCTTTGCCTAAACCGTATGGCCTTCTCGGAGTAGAGGGAGGCAAAACAGCATTTGATCGCATACATTACAGCTATGGACCCCACTACGTTGAGATAGGAATCATAGCCGCTAAAAAGGCCGGCAGGGTTGTAGTGCCCCGCACTGCTCCTTATGGCAACCTGCTGCTCACCGTTCCCAAATACGGACTTGCAGGAGTCCAGCACTTCGTTTTCAAGGGCAGGGGGAATCTTGGCCTTCATGATGAGTTTTCTGGCAGCCGTGCCAAGGTCCCTTATGGCAGGCGCGTCTGCGCCATCCAGCAGGGAGGTCAGCGCTTCCAGTTCTGCTGACAATTTATTATACTCAAGGAAGGATTGGTATCCTGCGGTTGTGACTACAAAGCCCCTGGGAATAGCTATCGTTTTGAAATTATTGGCGATCTCGCCCAACATGGCATTTTTTACCCCGACATGAGTAATGTCCGCTATTCTTATATCATTAAAATTTCTAATATAATTTTTCATTTGTAAGGATGCTAATTGCCTGAAGGAATCAGGCAATTCACAAAAGTAAGACCAAGCGCTGCTATTTTTAAATGATGGCTGTCACTATCCTGACAATAGTGCGCCCGGTAAGGCCCTGTACCTTAAAGTGCCTTAACAAAAAGCATAAGGTGTTCAATCTCTACATGGTCCATGATCACGATCTTATACCACTGGTTGGCATCATCATGCTTTTGCGGAACCAGGTCAAACTGCTCAGCAATGGAGGTGGAGATAAATTCGGACCTTATGGTAACGATGTTCATGAAAGGTTCACGGAAGTAGCGTATATTTTTTCTGTCAAGTTCCCGGCAGAGCCATGCGGTCCTCATCTGAAGGATGCTGATTTTTTCAAACCATCCATTGGCGCCATAAGCGGTCATGATCATCCATACTGCGACGGCATTAGCACCGGATCGGCTGCCGCATAAGGTCAGGTCCATACCTTCAACATACTCTGCCTCTTTGGTCAGGGTGTTGCCGATCAGCCCTTTTTTGCAGATGAATATGCCGGTACCGTAAGGGGCCTGCAGCATCTTATGGGCATCAATAGTGATGGAGCTTATAGGATTGTCCCTAAAGTTGATGCTGTTGTGCTGGTTGCTGAAGGGGTATACAAAACCTCCGTAAGCAGCATCGATATGCAGGCGGTAGGGAAGCCCTGAATTTTCTAAAAGGCGGGTGTAGACCGTTGGGTCATCCACCGAGCCAAACATGGTGGTGCCCATATTGGCAACAACGATAAAGTATTTCTTCCCGTTTTGCAGGGCTGCCTGCACTGCCTTCTCCAGGTACTCAGGGTCAATAGCCCTGGTATCGGGATGTACTTTGATTTTCAGCCACTCCAGCAGCAGCAGGTTAGCGCCTTTAGGAATGGAGTAATGTGTATCCTCCGAGGCTATAATCGCAATATCGGCATTTGCGGCATTGTACTGGTTTATAAAATAGTTGCGGTACATCCACAGCGCCTGGATGTTGGCCTCGGTACCTCCTGATGCGACATAGCCGTCAAAGTCTTCCGCTTTTCCCTTGAAAATATCAACGGCAATCATTTCGAGCACTTCCCTTTCAATCTGCTGGGTCCCCTTAAAAGCTTTCTCAGAGGTCCCGATAGTGTGGCAGCCAATATGGTTAGGGTTGGCAACAAATACCTGCAGCAGGGGGGCATCCTTCAGAAAAGGCGCATCTTGGGAAAAGACTTTTTCATCGAGCTTGGAGGCAGGGTAGCCCAGGGAATGATCGTTAGAGAAATCGACGTTTTGTGCCAGTGCTGTATGGATATGGTCCTGTTGCTGGCGGTGGTTTAATTTATTCCAGTATGACATGTTTTTTTATGCTAAAGTAGTCGGTGCGGTTGTTACCGGATATGATATTTATCACATCGGGCAAAGATTTTGCCGGGGTCAGGGGAGCGCAGGAGGCAGCCTATAATGCAGGCCAGTCCTAAGGGGAGCAAGAGGCTGGCAGCCAGCAGGATGTAGGGATAATACGGCAGCAGGGGCAGGGACAGCAGATTGCAGAGCCCCTGTCCAAAGAGGATCACTTCGGTGGCTGCAAAGCCGCTGATAAAGATCGAAGCGCCATATTTCCATAGTGGCAGGCGTGTATTGAGGTACCCTGATTTTAGGATGAATGCCATGATAAGCCCTGTAATGCCCCCCAGCATGAGCAGGTGGATGAAGCCAATGGCAATAGTACGGATGGTATGTGCTGCCAGGGCAAAGTAAGGCAGTGCCGTAAAGCCCTGTATCACTACCTTCAGCCCAAAAGAGAAGGCAGCAAGCCGGAGCACCCCTTTTGAGGGCGCAGCAATAGGCCCTGTTGTGGTACTGCAGAAGGGGCGTACTATTTTTAGAAGCAGCACAAAGCCCCAGAATTGCAATGCGATGCCTATGAGGTTCAGAAAGGGAAGGAAATAGCTGTCGTAGTACCAGCTCAACGGCAGGGCAAGGGTGCAGAGCACCGAGCCTGCCCAAAGGCGGTAGAACAGGGTAAGGGCTTTGGGGCTGGCCTGCATCCCCTCGTTGAGCAGCAGGCGCAGGAAAATTGCCAGCACAGCACCGGTAAACCATCCATTGAACTGGAAATGGAGGAAAAATTGAATGGCGGCATTATAGAGGCTATGCCCCTTGCCTGCCGTACTGCCTATAATGCCCAGTGCCCAGGCACCAAAGGTGGAAAGGACCATAAAGGCCAGCGCAGCCTGTAGCAAGGTACGGACAGGCCCAGCCGCATCGTGGTCCTTCGCTATGCGATAGACAAAGCAATAGCTCAGGATTATATGCAGGGTTGTGAAGATTATGGAAAACAGGGCATAACCCTGAATAGGGAAACTGACCATCATACCGATCACGGAAAGCTGTGTAAGGGCAAATAGTCGGGGGTATGTCCTTTCCTGTTTCTCGCGGGGTATGAAAAAATGGACAAGCAGGCCATAGGCAGCCATGTAGAGCCATCCTAAGAGGGCCACATGGGAATGGGCGTGCAGCAAAAAAGTATAGGTAACAGGCAGGGGGAAAACGAAGGAGAGCCGTAAGGTGAGCCCCATCACCGCAGCGATCAGGAAATTACAAAAGGAAATAATCAGCCAGCTTTTTTTCATCAGTCAAGGAAATTGTATTTGACCCCAGCGGTTCTGCTGGTATTGACAAAAGTAAGGCGGCACCGGGCTTTATTTTATGATGCAGGTCATTATCGGAGGCTATTTTTGCTTTCAAAACTGTCCTGGGGAAGTTCGGGGAGGGGGTGTGCCGGTTGGCTGGGCCTAAAAAAGGAACACGTTATGATTAGTATCATAAAATAGTCAGGATCATTTCATTAGTATTGGCAGTATTAAAATACTACACAAAATGAGCAACCATCATTTACTGCTGATTGCCCACCTGCTGGCGGCTGCCATATGGGTGGGCGGACATTCGCTGCTTCTGGTATCTTATGTCCCCAGGGCTTTAAAGCAAAATAATAAGTTCGTGATCCTTGATTTTGAGGCGCGCTATGAGCGGCTGGGCATGAGCGCGCTGGTGGTCCTGGTGGCCACAGGAATTGCAATGGCTCTTGATTATGGCGTACAGCCACAGCACTGGCTTGATTTTACCCCGGGCATTGGCAGGATTGTTTCTATAAAGCTGTCCCTTTTATTGGCTACGGTACTCTTTGCCCTTAGTGCGCAGCTTGTGGTGATACCCCGGCTGAAAAGGGGGCACCATAGCCTGCTCCCTATAGTGGCTCACATTTCCGGGGTGACCACCCTGGGCTTTTTAATGCTGTTCTTTGGAAGTTTCATCAGGTTCGGAGGATTATGAGACATAAGCCATTAAAAAGAGCACGGGGGCTAAGGCCCCTTAGCATTGACCACCATCATGGGCTGCTGCTGTGCTGGAAGATCAGGACGGGGGTGCGTAAGGGCATCGCTGCCCATCGGATATGGGCTTACGTGGACTGGTTTTTCACCGAACATTTAGAGCCCCATTTCACGCTGGAGGAAAAGCAGGTATTTCCGCTGTTGGGCGGAGAGCATCCCATGGTACAGAGAGCACTGGGAGAGCATATGGAAATACGGGACAGGGTGGAGCGAAGGGCTGGCAGCCATGAGGGGCTCACCCGGCTTGCCGATATCCTGCAGGGGCACATCCGGTTTGAGGAGCGCATACTTTTCGAGGAGCTCCAAAAAACAGCCTCTGAGCAGCAGATCCATGCCATAGAGCAGCTCCATCAAGGGGACCGGTTTACGGAGAACGGCAGGGACCTCTTCTGGGAATGACAAAAGCCTCCGCGAGGGAGGCTTTTGCAGTGTCCGGCCATAGCGCCGGACCAAAAGGATAGGGCCTACATCTTACTGAAGGGCGTCGTTGCTTTTTTTGCCAACCTTTGCGATGGCATAGCTATAGTGATATTTAGCTTTGTTCAATAAGGAATTGTGGCCCTTTTGCGGATAGCCTAAGCCGGCTAACCTGCCGAGCACTACACCGGTATCAGGATTGCCCTGTATGGTAACAGTACCCTTTTCAAGGTCTACGGTTACCTGCTGCACCCCAGGCATTTTTAGCAATGCCTTTTTAATGGTAGTTTCGCAGCTCCCACATTTTATGTTTTCAAGTACAAACAACTTTTCCATTTCATGTGATATTAGTGCCGTGCGGCAGGTTTTTTTGGCAGGCTCAGGGGTTATTCTACAATCAGCTTACCTTTCATGACAGCGGAATGCCCGGGAAAGGAACAGATGTAGTCATAAGTACCTTTCTCTGTTATGGTAAATTCTATGGTATCGCTCTCACCGCCTCCCAGCAGTTTTGTATGGGCGATCACTTTTGACTTTTCTGAATCTGCTATATAATCGGTTGCCTTGGCATCGGCGGCCTTAAGGCAAAAATCCGCTACATCGATACCGGGCTTTAAAATCACCAGGTTATGCCCCATAACAGCCTTATCCATCTTGCCGACATGCTTCAGGGTCAGGGTGATGTCCCCAGCCGGCGCTTTTAATTCATTTTTGGTAAACTGCATCTGGTCATTGCAGTCCAGTGAAAGGTTGCCATCGGCAACAGCCTCTTCCTGGGATTCCTCGCCAATCTGTGGCTCCGACATGCTTTCATCGTAGGTAAGCGGCGCTTCCGGTTCCGGCTTCTTGTCGGCGCAGGCAACAGTCATTAAGGCTAGTAGCGCCATAGCGGATAATCTAAATACTTTGTTCATGGTAATCAGGTTTAATTATAATGTTATTGTTAGTATAATGATGTAAAGATAGGGTGTCAAAACAAGCTATTTTATGACCGTAATCATAGTTAGCAAATTAGGGATCAGGCCTATGGCCCCCTAAAGGATAATTTTATCTCACCGGGCCGCAAACCGCTGCAGTCAAGGCTTTGGCTGGGGCCTAAAGGCGATAAGGTAGGGGTATCGTTGACAAACTGCTGGATATAATAGGTTCCTTTATAGCCCTGCTGCTGCAGGTAGTCCACCATGGCCTGCAGGTCCGCCTTAGGGATAAGGTCGCTGTGGACGGTGGTGCGCACCTCAAAAGGGATATCCGATTGGATCAGTGCGGTAAGGCTGCTTTCAAACCTGCCGTACACCTTGCTTTGCGTTATGGCCTGAAAGGAATGGGAAGGGGCCTTGAAGTCCAGCGCAATATAATCCACCAGGCCCTGGCGTATAAGGGATTTAAGCAAAAGCGGAGACGATCCGTTGGTATCTATCTTTACCTGGAAGCCCCTTTCTTTCAGTTGGGCAATAAAATCGGCCAGGCCCTTATGCAGGGTACATTCCCCTCCGCTGAGCACCACCCCGTCCAATAGCCCGCGCCTTGGCTCGAGAAAGCGCAGTGCATCCTGGTAGCCGAGCTTGCCCTTGCCGGTGACAATATCAGGATTGTAACAGTACAGGCACTTCATATTACAGCCTGCAAACCAAAGGATGCAGGCTGTCTTATCAGGGTAGTCCAAAAGGGTAAACGGGGTGATGCTGTATAAAGGTAATGCCGCCACAACTATTCCCTGAAATGCCTTCTCTGGCGGTGTTCCCCCTTCTTGCCTATATTGAAGCTCTCCACAGGCCTGTGGTAGCCCATCACACGGGTGTAGACAAGGCACTTGTTACGGTTTTCCTCATTTTCATGCAGGATCTGGTCACGCTGTTGTGTTTTCATATTCATTGGATTTTAAATGGTTACTAAGTATCATATCATCGCATTTTGGGCAATATTCATGCTCACCGTTGAGGTAGCCATGCACAGGGCATATGCTGAAAACAGGTGTCACGGTTATGTACGGCAGCTTAAAGCCGCAAAGCACCTTACGCACAAATTGCTTGCAGGCCTCGGGAGAGCTTATTTTTTCCCTCATGTACAGGTGCAGGACCGTACCCCCGGTATACTTGCACTGCAGTTCATCCTGCAGCAGCAGAGCCTCGTAGGGGTCATCGGTAAAATCAACCGGGATTTGGGACGAGTTGGTATAGTAAATGTTTTCGCCCTGCCCGGCCTGCAGTATATCAGGGTAGCGTTTCAGGTCCTCTTTTGCAAACCGGTAGGTAGTGCCTTCGGCGGGTGTTGCCTCAAGATTATAAAGGTTCCCTGTCTCCTCCTGGTAGGCTTTCATACGGTTACGGATGAACTCCAGTATTTCCGTAGCAAAGGCAATACCGCTGGAGGTGGTGATATTATCGTTGCCATTGGTGAAGTTCAGGATCATCTCATTCATGCCATTCACCCCTATGGTTGAGAAATGGTTCCTAAAGTGGGGCAGGTACCTTTTGGTGTAGGGAAACAGTCCCCTGTCGTACATCTGCTGTATAAAGACCCTTTTTTTCTCCAGGGTGGATTTGGCCAGTTCCAGCAGATAGTTGAGTTCACTGTATAAGCGTTCGCGGTTATTCTTGTTGCGATAGCCAATCCTGGCCATATTGATGGTTACCACACCGATGCTTCCTGTCATTTCAGCACTGCCAAAAAGGCCATTGCCCCGCTTTAGCAATTCCCGTAGGTCCAGCTGCAGCCTGCAGCACATGCTGCGAACGGCATTGGGCTTATAGGCGTGCGGGTTCTCTATGCGGTTTCCCTCGGCGTCGGTGATGTACTGGCTGCCAATGAAATTCTGGAAATAGGAAGAGCCTATTTTGGCCGTATTTTCGAAAAGCAGCGCTACATTTTCTCCATCCCAATCGAAATCTTCCGTTATATTAACCGTAGGTATGGGGAAGGTAAAAGGCTGCCCGCCTGCATCACCTTCTGTCATCACAGTATAATAGGCCTTATTGATGACATTCATTTCTTTCTGGAAATGCTCATAGCGCAGGTCTTCGAGCTTGGTTACCCCACGCTGCTGTGCCTCAGCCAGGAGCTGCGGATCATCGATCCCCCCGAGCAGGTGCCTATCGTTCCTGGTGGGGATCTGCTCCCTGAGGTCTGTAGGCACGGTCCAGTCCAGGGTAATATTGGTAAAGGGAGACTGTCCCCACCTTGCCGGCACATTGAGGTTGTAGACAAATGCCCGTACCGCTTTTTCTACATCCTTATAGTCCAGTTGGTCCTTAAAGACGTAGGGCGCCAGGTAGGTATCAAAGGAGCTGAAGGCCTGGGCACCGGCCCATTCGCTTTGCAGTATGCCCAGAAAGTTGGCCATTTGCCCCAGGGCTTCCCTAAAGTGGGAGGGCGCCTTGCTTTCTACCCGGCCCCTGACCCCGTTAAAGCCTTCGTTGAGCAGGGCCCTGAGGCTCCATCCCGCGCAGTAGCCCGTAAGGCAGTCCAGGTCATGGATGTGCATATCGCCATTGCGGTGGGTGTAGCCTTCCTCCTTGGAATAGATCTTGTCGAGCCAGTAGTTGGCGATGATCTTGCCAGCCGTGTTGTTGACCAGTCCGGCATTGGAATAGGAGGTGTTAGCATTGGCGTTGATCCTCCAGTCGGTCTGGTTTATGTATTCCTCGACGGTCTGTGAGCTGTCGATGTAGGTAGTGTCGTCGTTGAGCCCGTTGATATGCTCGCGTTGGAGCTTGCGCGTATGCCTGTAGAGCATGAAGGAGCGCATGACAAAAAAGTAGTTCTTATTGTAGAGTGTTTTTTCTATGATATCCTGTATCTCTTCTACGGCCCAGGTATCCTTAGCGCTAAGCTTCTTCAGTACGATGGTATAGATGATGGCATCGAAAGGCACGCCTACGCTTTTGAAGGCCTTGTATATGGCTTCCTCGATCTTATACGCGGCAAAGGGCTCAAATGCTCCGTTACGTTTGATTACAAGCTTTTCCATACCCTTATTGCTGAAGTTCTTTTTCCAGTGCTATTGCCCTTGGGAAAAGGATGTTGTTTTCCAGGTGGATATGGGTGTGCAGGTCCTGCTCAAATTCCTGAAGCATGGCAAAGGTAACCTTGTAGGTATTGCAGGCATCGGAAGGGGGCGTATAGCCTTCGGTAATTGTGGCAATCTCCTCAAAGCGCCCGCCTTCGGCCTCATGTTCGGCCTTCATCATGGCTATAGGGTTCTCTACGGTTCCGAAGTGCGCAGGCTCCAGGGGTGTCCCTTTTTCTTTGGCCTTGAGCATTTGCCTGATGAAAGGGAAGAGTATGAGCTCCTCTTTTTTCATATGGGAAGCCAGGTCCCCTGCGGAGAGCATAAACAGCTCGTTTATCCTGAAAAGCTCAGGATGCCTGTCCCCGTGCACACTGCAGAGCTTGGCCATGAACTGGCGTATGACAGGCGTTTTTTCCTCCACATACCTGTGGTGCTTTTTCTCTATGTAATCGATCAGCAGGTCCGATGGCCAGGAAGCATAGTCTGCTGTCTGCCCATTGCTGCCTCCTGCTGCCTGGTTGAGCACGTCAAGCAGCTCTGCTACCGATACGTTTTTCTTTTGGCAGACCTCTTCAAGGGTCCTATGCCCTTTACAGCAGAAGTCTATCCCATATTTTGAAAATACCGCGGCAGTCCTGAAGTCTTCCGCTACAATCGCTCCTATAGTACTTTTAGTGTCTGTTATCATCATCTTTCTATTTTAGTTGTTATTACGAATTCATTTTTAGTGTCCTTTAGTATCAGCGCCGCTACGGTACACATGTTGAGCAGCTCTATAAGCTCCGGCTCGATATTCAGGCTGTCATAAAGGTGTACAGCCTGCTTTTTGACCAGTGCTATGGATTGGCCTGCCCGGGAAAGGGCGTCGTGCTCTCCGACGGCAAGGCCCTGCATTGCTTCCTGGAGCTGCTGCCTTAAGGCTGTTATCTGCCTTAGGTTCTTCTGTACCGGAGCAGCCTGGTATTTGTTTATATATACCCGGGAGGAAAGGGCCAGGTTATCAATATTGCGGCATATATCCTCGCTGGCCTGGTGTGCGAATACGACTGCCTCCAGCAACGAATTTGACGCCAGCCTGTTTTTGCCGTGCAGGCCGGTGCGTGCACATTCGCCTATGGCATAGAGTCGGCTTATGGTGCTTTGCGCATATTTGTTCACGACAATGCCGCCGCACTGGTAGTGTGCCACCGGCAGGATAGGGAGCAGCTCCGCAAAAGGGTCAATGTTTATGCTTTTGCAATAGGCCAGGATCGCCGGGAAATGAATTTCAAAGGCCTGGGGATCCAGATGCCTGCAGTCAAGAAACACAAATTCTTTTCCGCTTTTCAGGAGTTCCCGGCCAATGGCCTGCGATACGATATCCCTTGTGGCCAGCTCGCCGCGGGGGTCTGACTGGAAGAGGAACCGCAGTCCCTTCTCGTTTACGATGTGCGCGCCAAAACCGCGAAGGGCTTCTGAAAGCAGGAAGCAGGGGTTTTTGCCGGGCTCATATAAGGCAGTAGGGTGAAACTGCATGTATTGCATATCGGCAATTGCAGCACCGGCATGGGATGCCATGGCCACGCCATCCGCTGTTGCGATACCGGGGTTGGTGGTGTGCTTAAAGAGCTGCCCGCAGCCCCCGGTGCTGAGGATTACGGCTTTAAAGCGGATGTACCTGGCACTGTTGTCAGGGGTAATATAAAAGGCCCCTGTACAAGTGCCGTTCTCGGTGACAAGGTCAATTACGGTATGTTTTTCAAGGATCGAAATAGTGTTTATTGACAGGGCTGCAGCCAGCAGCGCCCCTTCAATCTCCATTCCTGTGGTATCGCCATGGTGCAGTATCCTGTGGTGGGAATGGCCCCCTTCAAGGGCAAGGTCGTACCCTTTGGCATCCCTGTCAAAGTGGACGCCCAGGCCTATGAGTTCATAGAGCCTTTCGGGGGCCTGCTGCACTACCAGCTCCACAATTTCCCGGTCACAGCCTCCTGCGCCGGCTTTTATGGTATCCTCAATATGCTGTTCAAAGCTGTCTTCAAAGCTGTCCAAAACGGCAGCGATGCCTCCCTGGGCAAACTGGGTACTGGAGGTTTCGGCAAGGGCTTTGGTCATTATGGTTATGGAAAGGTCTTTTCTGCGCAGGGCCGTCTTTATTGCAAAAGACAATCCGGCAATACCTGTACCCACCACTAATATATCGGTCTTTAGCATTGTATTACTTTTTAAGAAAGTTCGAGCATTCTTTGTATGGGGAGCAGGGCCCTGAGGCGGAGCTCCTCACTTATCTTTATTTCCGGATAGCCCTGCCTGATGCACAGGTAGAGCTTTTCCAGCGTATTTAACTTCATGAAGGCACATTCGCTGCAGGCGCAGGCATTATCCTCATAAGAAGGCGCAGGCAAGAGCGTTTTCCCTTTGGCCGTGGCAGCAAGCTGGTGCAGGATTCCTGCCTCTGTTGCCACAATAAAAATCTCGGCAGTGCTTGCGGTGATATAGTGAAGCATCCCCGAGGTGGACCCGATGTAGTGCGCTACCTGCAGGATCTGGGATTCAGATTCCGGATGTGCCACTATCTTAGCCTGGGGGTATTGCCTGTAAAGGGCTATAAGCTTATCCAGGGAGAAGGCTTCATGGACAATGCACGAGCCTTCCCAGAGCACAAGGTCGCGTCCTGTTGCCTGCTTGAGGTACTTGCCCAGGTTGCGGTCAGGTGCAAAAAGGATCTTTTCTTCCTGGGGAAACGACTCAATGATCTTTTTTGCATTCGATGAGGTGCAGACTATATCACTGAGGGTTTTTATCTCTGCCGAACAATTGATATAGGTCACTACCTTATGCCCCGGATAGCGCGCTTTCCATTTCCTGAAATCCTCTGCCTGGCAGCCGTCGGCAAGGGAACACCCTGCATTGAGGTCCGGAAGGACCACGGTTTTCAGGGGATTAAGTATCTTGGCGGTTTCTGCCATAAAATGCACTCCGGAAAATACGATCATTTCGGCATCGGTTGCAGCCGCTTTTTTGGAAAGCTCGAGGCTGTCACCCACAAAGTCTGCAATATCCTGGATATCTTTTTCCTGATAGTAATGCGCCAGTATGATTGCATTCTTTTCTTTTTTCAGCGCTTGTATCTGTTCGATGAGTCTCTTTTTTTCCATGGCATTCTCCAGGGCTTGCTGCCTGTTGCATAAAAGTTTATACCTGTAAAATTAGCTTGCTTTTGGCGGTTATTTTATGATTAAAGTCATAAGGGAGAGGATATTTGGGCACAGACCCGGAAAGCTATGGCCCAGGGCGTAAAGGCAAAAAAAAAAGCGGCACATCAATGTGCTGCTTTTATGCTGTAGGTGGGAAGCCTATTGGGATTATTCCAAAGCGACCTTAAAAATTAAAAATGAAATTCGTGCAGCTTTTCTTCTGCGGCGGCCAATTCCTGAAGGTCCGTGCAGAGCGTATCCCTGAAATCGGGGACTGCAGCAAAGAGGTCCCTGTAGTAGGCAATGCCCTGCAGCAGGTTGCTTTTGGTCTTGCTCAGCTGCTTGCTTACCGTACCGGCAGCCTGTTCCGCCTTAGCTGCAAACAGCGCTACATTGAGCTGCAGCTCTTTAATGAACAGGTTGGGCCTTGGCGTGCCGTTGAGCACGGAGAGTCGCCCGTAGATGTGCTGCACCATTTCCTGTAAAGTGTACTGACGGTCAAAATAAGCGATATTGGGGCCCGGGCAGACAATGATGCCCCGGTCGCCCTTGATGGGAAGGTCCTGCTCCAAAAGGGCCGCATTGGCAAGCCCTACGCAAAGGCATGATTTTTCGGTAATGGCCTGCACCTGATGTTGTTGCAGGGCAGACGGAGCCTGTACCTCCCGGGCAAGTGCGGCAAGCTTCCTTTTCTGGTATTGGGCAGCAGCGGTACACATCCCCTTAGGATCATATTCGGTATCAAGGGCAAGGTACTTTTTGGGGCAGGAGCTTCCGGGTTTGCCCGCATCGATCCTTTTTAGCCTGATCTCTTCATTGGTCGTACCGCGCACGGTATTGAAAGGCACCCCTAAAGGAGACATATTGCTGGTGTAGAGGTCTTCCTGTTTGGCCTTTGCCAGTAATTCACGGGTGGCAGGGTCTGCTGCGGTGGCCTCGGGCACCAAAAGGAAGGGAGAGCCCCAGCCTACGGAATCCGTATGGTAGTGCTGCAGCAGGAACTCGTGTTCCCGGTGTGTGCCCACGCCCCCCTGAACCGTGATGCGCAGTGGTAAGGGGGATGGCGGGACAGCCAATCCTTTTTGTTGGAGCCCTTTGCAGAATAGCTCGTGGATTGTGGCGGACAACGCTTCTTTTTTCTGCCTGAACTCCTCGAGTACAGGCCCTAAAAGCGTTCCTTCGGATGCGAAGGCATGCCCACCGCAGTTGAGCCCTGATTCTATCCTGAATTCGGATACCCAGATGCCTTTTTTGGCAAAATAGCTGCCTTGTACCAGGGCAGACCTGTAGTCGCTGACCTTAATGGTCACTTTCTTTTTAAGGATAAATTCAGCATCGGGATAAAAATCCGGGAATGCCTCGAAGTAGGCAAACAGCTTTGGGTTCAGCCCGGCCGAGAGCACCACGGAGGACTGCAGCCTGCTGTTGGCAAACCCGCGCAGGGCAGCATGCGCATCGTTGAACTGGTCCGGCAGGGGCAGGCTGTTCTCAAAATTGGGCCGGTCCACCTTTGTCATAATGTTCACATCAATGCTTCCTTCCACCAGGTGCTGGTCAATAAAGCTTCGGATGTTTCCCATAATACCGGGGCCGTCCAAAAAAGCTTCCAGCCCTTTTTTGACTTCGGATTTGCCCGGCAGCAGGGCGATAAAGTCGTGCAGGACTGTGCGGCTGTGCATAAGCTCTTCCTTAAAGGCAGCAAACTTTTCCGAAACGATCTGGTCGATAAGGTTGAGGTACGAAGTGATGCGCTTGGCCCTGTAATCGGTGATTTTTTTTGTTATCTCCTGATAGGGGATGCTGAATTTTTTGCTGTAAAAGGCATTCATCCTTTCCATGAGCTCATCGTCCATGATGGAGACCACCGATGAGATGCCGTAATGGGCTACCCTTATGGGACTGTCTATGGTATAGGCCAATCCCATTACCGGAATATGGAAGGTATGCAAATTGTCGTTGTTTTTCATGGTATCTTTTAAAGCTGCAAATATTGTGTCTATTTTTTCTAAATAAGATGATTGAAATCATAGTCCCGCAATTTCCAAAATAAAGGGGGGATGGCCCCACGGTGCTGCCTATTAATAGGATACGATCAGGTTCAGGAAAAAATTCCGGCCTTTTCGGGGGATGTTATTCCAGTCCCCAAAGGTCGAATAATAGGTGTCGAGAAGGTTTTCCACACCGATGGCCGTATGGACCTTAACGGACTGCACCGTAAAGCCATAGCCCGCGTTGAGATGTACCACGGCATACGCAGGCGTCCTGTCTTCCCCGTATTCAGGGCTGTAGTCTGCCTGGGCAGCATTGCCTTCCAGTGCCGCGGTGCTTGCAAACCTACCGGCTTTATATTCCAGGGAGGCATTATAGCGCAAGGGGCTGATCAGGGGCAGGTTGTTTCCCTTGTTATCCCTGCCCAGGGCATAGGTAAGCTGGGCTGACCCTTTGAGCCTCTCGGTGATGGCATGCTCCGCCCTAAGGGAGGCATTGGCAATGGTAGCGAAGGGCAGGGCGGTGTACCTGCGGACCCCCTGGGCGCCTATGGTCATGGGCAAAGCTGCTGGTTCGGGCTTGCCTATGATATAATCCATGATATGAAAGTAGGAGGCCGAGAGCTTAAGGTAAGAGGATTTGCTGCGGTATCCTACGGCCGTGTTGGCCTCTATCGCTTTTTCATTGCTCAATAGGGGGTTTCCGATATAATCGTGGTTATCAAAGCTGTTGTAAAGGTAAAAACCATAGCCTTCCGATACAGATGGCGCACGTTCCCCATAGCTGCCCGCCAGGCTGAACTCTATTTTTTTATTGTTCGAATAGGACACTGCCACACTCTTGAGTGCCCTTGCGGTGGTCTTTTCTACCCCGGGGTAAAAGATCTGCAGGCTTTCAAGCCCCATAGTGCTGGCCACGGTATTGCTGTGGTAACCCAGGCCTGCGGAGGCCTTAAGGGAAGAATGGCAACTGAACTCATAGCTGTCTTCGGCCGTAAAGCCGCTAAAGAAAGTATGCACATCAGGCCAGGTAAGCATATACATAATACGCTCCTGAGGGTCGGAAGGGTACATGGTCATTTCTGCCTTGGCAGTGTTGTAATACGAATTAAGGGTGATGCCAAAGGCATGCTTGCTGTACTGTCCCTTTATTGTGGAATACCCCCCGTAGGTGGTACTCCACCCGGGCATATCCATATGGATGGGCACTGCCGGGCGCTGGGTATCATCCATGGTATGGGTGATCTGGTTATAATATAGTTTTGTATCCCAAAACCGCAGGATCCCTGCCAGAGGCTTTACCTCAAGCCGGGCAGAGGTGATCAGGGCCTGGGCCAGCGATACATCCATAGGAAGGGCGGGATAGCCTACATCATTGGCCCTGTCAAAAATAGCCGAAGCTTCCAAAAGCTTATTTTTCCCAAGGGACGTACCGGCGGTTGCTGAGGCATTAAGTTTTTGGAATTGGGAAAAGCGGACTTCCTCACCGTCCCCGGCCTTATAATTTTGTGCCTGCCTGTACATAAAATCGGTATCCAGATAAAAGGTTTTGCTACCGTAATTTAGGGCGGTGCCGATTATCTTCTGGCTGCTGTTGGTTTCAAAGCCGGTATTGGCCGATGCCTTCCATCCCGGTACATCCAGGCCGGTCCTGCTGCGTTTCAGGTCGATCGCACCGGCTATGGTAGGGCCATAATCCGATCCGTGCTGGGCTGATGATACGGTAGCCTCAGCCAGGTTGGAGATCTCCACATAGGAGGTGATGGGATCCATTTTGTCGGTGCAGGCACCAAAGATATGCATGCCTTCTATAGTGATGAGCGTACGCTCGGAGGCCATGCTGTTCAGGGCGGGTTCCCAGGCATAGGCACCCCGCTTGATCATGGTGACCATGCCGGATTGCTGAAGGTAGTTATCTACGCTGCCCAGGGGCTTGGCCTGGCGCAGGTTCAGGTCCTTGGTTTTTCCTATAATGATCACTTCTTCCAGGTGGTGGATCGTGTCCTGTTGCTGCGCGATGAGCCAGCAGGGAAACAGGAGCAGGGTGGCTGAAAATATGAAATTTTTCATGATTGCTGTATTTTACCGGATGCCGGAGTATGGGATACCAGGGGTGGGAAGGTACCCGCCCCTGGTGCCCCGGTTCCGGGATTAGAATTCCAACTCGAAATAAATGCTGCTTTCTGCAACGGTATCGGTAACCGCCTCGCCTTTGATCACCTGGCCGGCTGTATTGGCCACTACCAGGTTGATCTTCCAGTAACCGGTCATGGTAAGGGAAAGGTTCCCCTGGTACAATCCCCCGGCTGCAGCCTGGACAAGGGCAGTATTATTAGGGGAACCATGATTGCCCATGCTGGGCATCCTTGGATCCGTTGCAATGCTAAAGCCGTCAACAGGCGTAAATTCCATCATTGAACTCATGGTATATAACACGGCGCTCATCGTATTTACGGCGACTTTGGGCTGGGTAGGTTCCACCATGGCCAGGACGTACCTTTTCCCATCAGAGCCGTTAAAGGAGAGTACTTTTTTGTGGGTGGAGGCGGGAACGCTGATCCTTTCACTGGCGGTATAACCGACACCGTTTACGGTGTAATTTATATCCAGGGTCCAGTATTCCGTACTGTTTTCTGCCATCTGGAAAACGATATACCCGTTGTACAGGCTTTCTTTGCCCGGGGCTTTTGCCACGGGTGAGTAGGGGCAGGAATGCTCCATTGTGGCCATGTGCATCACCGGCATCCAGGATACCGGTGCGGTATTGGCCAGGTATCCGCCTTCGTCCTTGATCCTGAGGGAGATGGCGTTGTATCCCTGCTGCAGGGCACCGGTGGTGTTGTAGAGCTCCAGGGTATGTCCCTGGTTATGGATCTCCTGTATCAGGGTAAGGCCGTCCAGTTCATTAGTAGGGGTAGTTGCGGTGTCATCTGAAGAACACCCGATAAGCAGGGCCACAAGGGCCATGGAAAAATATTTTATAGTTTTCATGATATGATTTTAAAGTAAGACAATAAAAGCCCGCTCCGGCGGCAATGAGCCGGAAAAAAGGGTAAATAAAGGTAAATAGGGACAGGGGAGAGGCTACGCTATCGGAGGATGAAAGATAGCATTGCAGACCACAGGGCTGAACATGTCTTGATAGGTGTCACAGGTCCTTGTTGTTGTGATGGCCTGCTTTTCAAAGACATAAGCAGGCAGGTCATGGATAAAGAGTAATTCCGATTCGGCAGCTTTTACTTTCTTGTCATGCATGCCGTTCTGCGGAGTATCAGAAGCCTTGGCCAGTTCGCTTTTGAGCTGGCATCTGCCGCTGCAGTGAAGCCCCGGGTCATTCTTATTGATGCAAAGTTCCTTTGCGATGTACTCATAATTCATAAGGTAGCCCAAAACAGGCAGCACAGGCTTGAAAAGCAGGATAAGGGCCAGTATGAGTATACATCTGTTCATATAGCAAAATTAGTTTAGCTTTTGTACAGGGAGTATGATAATAATCATATAATAACTATTATTATCCTAATAGTTTTGTAAAGGATATGCCCGGGTGGCCTATTCTTAACTTTAAGGATTATAAGGATGCAGATAGATCTTGATTTGCTGTTTACCTGGGGCGCGATCGCCAAGGAATATCAAAAAGGGGAAACCCTCTTTGAGGAGGAAGGGGTGGCTAATTTTTACTACCAGGTCATTGATGGCTGCATAAAGATGTTCAATACCAATGACAAGGGCAAGGAATTTACCCAGGGCTACTTTTTTTCAGGCCAGAGCTTCGGGGAGCCCCCGCTTTTTATTGAAGAGCGGTACCCCTCTACGGCAATAGCTTTCAATACCAGCAGTATCATCAAGCTTTCAAGGGACAAATTCCTCAAGATCCTCGATGAATACCCTTCCATACAGAAGGAGTTCCTGAACCTGATGGCCCGCAGGATCTATAACAAGGCCAAGACATCCAAAGATATAATCAACCAGACCCCGGCCTTCCGGCTTTTGGCGTTCTTTAAGAACACCAAGAAATGCCCCGGCGGCGGACGTGAGCTTGTGCCCTACACCCGGCAGGAGATCGCCAATTTTACCGGCCTTCGGGTAGAGACAGTCATACGGGCACTGGGTAAGATGCAAAAAGAGAAGAAAATTGAGATCATTAACCATAAAATATATTACTGATGGCCATAGGTACGCAGTCCTGGATACGATTATCGCTATTGAACCTCTTTATCGTTGCGCTTCTTGGGATGGTGATGCGCTATAAGATCGGCTTTGAATTCCCCTTTCTCAACCAGAAATCCCTGCAATTTTCCCACTATCATTTTGCCTTCTATGGCTGGATAAGCCACACCCTTATGGTTTTGATGGCGCAGTACCTCACAAAAGGGAAGGCCTGGCCGGTGCGGTACCACCATGTACTGCGGCTCAATATGGCAGGTTCCTACGGGATGCTGGTTATTTTCCTTATCAGCGGCTATGGCTATGGCGTACTGTTCTTCCTATCGCTATGCATCGCTGCTTCGTTCCTTTTTGGGCTGTATTTCCTTTTGGACCTTACCAAGGTGGAGGGGCGCAGTATTGCGGCGGGTTATTTTAAGGCGGCCATCGCCTTTAATATCTTATCCTCGTTCGGGGCATTTGCCCTGGCCTATATGATGCTGGAGAAGAATATCCATCAGAACGAGTACCTGGCATCGGTATTTTACTTCCTCCACTTTCAGTATAACGGATGGTTTTTCTTTGCCTGCATGGGGCTCTTAATGCACCACATTGGGGCTGTGGAGCGCGTATACCGCAAGGCCTTCCGCATTTTCCTGCTCTGCTGCGTACCGGCCTATTTCCTCTCGACCTTATGGCTTGACCTTCCCGGCTGGCTTTATGTGATGGTGGTGGCTGCGGCATTGGGCCAGGTCTATGCCTGGGCCCTGATCATTAGGATATCGGTAAGGAAGTGGCGGGAAAGCCAAAAATGGCAACCGTACCTGTTGGGCTATATCGTGCTCTTTACAGGGGTTTCACTGACCATTAAGCTGTTGTTGCAGCTGGGCTCTACCATTCCCTGGGTAAGCACTTTGGCCTTTGGCTTCCGGCCGGTGGTGATCGCTTACCTGCATCTGGTGCTGCTGGCGGTAATAACACTGTTTTTGCTGTACTATATTTTTGCGGCAGAGCTTCTGAGTGCCACAAGGAAGATCCTTCTGGGCCTTATGCTGTTCTCTGGCGGGGTACTGGTCAATGAGCTGATACTTGCGGTACAGGGTATAGCTGCCTTTAAATATATCGTGGTGCCGTATGTGAACGAGGCCCTTTTTGCAACGGCGGCCGTATTGGCATCGGCAATAGGTGCAGTGTATTTCCACGCCCTTAAAAAATAGGATTACGCCCTTAAAAAAAAGCATTTTATGATTTTGCTCATAGAATATGTCGGCAGATAAGGGGTACTTTGTAGGGAAACATAACGATTAACCAAAATAACCACAGAATTATGAAACAGACTTTTTTAACATTGCTGCTGGCCGCTACCCTGGTACTGACCGGCTGCAGGAAGACAGCAGAGCAGGAGGCGCCGGCTATTGACGCGCCTGAAGTGCAAAATGTAGGGCAGTCCGGTGTCCAGGATGAGGCGTCCAACCCCAATATAGTGCAGACCGCTGTATCGAGCAAGAACCATAGTACCCTTGTAGAAGCGGTGAAGGCAGCCGGACTGGTGGATGCCCTAAGCAATGCAGGGCCGTTTACGGTTTTTGCACCTACCAACGAAGCATTCGACAAGCTGCCGGCAGGTATCCTGGAGGGGCTTTTGAAACCGGAGAAAAAGGATGAGCTGAAGACGATACTGGAATACCATACCTATGTAGGGGTACTGAAAACCGAATACATGCAGGATGGGCAGGAATATGAAATGGTAACGCCTGCCAAGGTAAAAATTACAAAGCAAGGGGATAAGACCTTTGTGAACGGAGCAGAAATCATTGCTTCGATAGAAACCTCCAACGGGATCATTCACGTTATAGGTGAGGTGTTGCTGCCTAAGCAATAATTATTAATTCAATTCTTAAAAAGCGCAGGTAGCCCCTGTGCTTTTTTTGTAGCCGCAAAAAATAAACGGGAGCCTGGGCTCCCGTCGTTGTGTATTCCCAACCGGTAGGTGGTATCAGTGGTGGGAAAGGGTCTTATACATAATGACCAGGGCGATATTGGTGGCCCTGCTTTTTATCTCATCAGCCCTGGCCCCTTTAAAGAGGCTGTCAACCGTTTCGTTAAAGAGCTTTATCCAATGATGGAAGTGTGTCGAAGCCATTGGGCTTTTCTGGTGAAGCTCACGATGGACAGCCATTGGGCTTCCACTGTAGTTACCGGTATAGAACATGATATTTTCCCAAAAGTCATACATCTTTGGCAGATGCTCTTCCCATTTAACCTGGGCCACATCGTTAAAAAGATAGCCAATGACAGCATCAGCCTTTACTTTGGCATAGAAGGCATTGACCAGCCGTTCAATATCCGACCTGTTTTGGATGTCTGTTTTCATTTGCGTAAAAGGATTTAAGAGCGAACTATTGATCCGGGCCAAAAAGGCTACAGGTCCTTACGTTTGAATTTTCTAAGTGAGATCAAAAAAGGGATCCCTGCCCATAGGCAGAGCAGAGCAAAGGAGACGCCAATTCCTGTTGCGGTACCAAAAAACTCCTTGAATATGGCACCGGTATAGCCCATCATGGCAGAGACATCCAGGTGCAGCAGTATCTGTATCCTGGCCAGGTCAATAGGGCTCAGGGCAGTAAGGGCCACCATAGCATGCTCTATGGGATACTCTGCCAGCTGAAAGAGCAGGAACAATACGATACCGTCAAAAAGCAGGGCAAAGAAGAGCCAGGTCATGATGGCTATCCCTATCCCTTTGGCCTTATCACGGGTAAGTGTGGCGCTTAAAAAGGCAAGTGATACAAATACCACTGCAATAAGGCAGCCGTTGGCTGCCATCATAAGCCCTATTGCATCAGGGGAATTCAGCAATAGCGGAATCCCGGCCCCTGCCAGGAAGGAAAGTATCATGGACAGGGAAAGCGCCGTAAAGAGGCTCACCCAGATCTTTGCCCTTTTCACCGGCTGGCCCAGGAGCATCTCAATAAATTCGGCGCTGTTGTAGATATAAATCGTGGCAAACAGCACGGAAACCAGCGGAACCGTAAAAAGGATGATATTGAGCAGGGTCAAAAGCCCTTTTGAGGCATTGTCCTCCAGGGCAAAGGCACTCCAGGAGAGTATGGCCAATAGCAGGGTATAGGCAATAACGATCCTGTTCTTCAGGATATCCAAAAATATAATCTTAATGAGTCGATTCATGCTTTTGCTGTCTTAATATTTTGGCAATGGCGCCGGATATTTTTTGCTCATTGGTCTGGGCCTTAAGCTCTTCAATGCTTTTATGGAAGCGAATGCTGCCGTCCTGCATAAAAACAAGTTCCGTTATCAGGTCGTCAAGTTCGCTAAGCAGGTGAGAAGTGATCAGGATAAGCTTTCCTTTTTCTTTTTCACGGATTATTTTCTCCTTAAGGATCTCTGAAGCGAGAGGGTCAAGTCCCGCCGTCGGCTCATCAAGTATCAATACATCCGGATTGAAAAGGAATGCCAGGACGGCGCTGACCTTCTGGGTAGTTCCCCCTGATAATGTGCGCATCTGCTTATCCTGCATCTTCTCCAGTTCAAAAGCCTCGTAAAGGTCGTGGTCCAAAGTATCTTTGGTATTGCGTATTTGCCTGATCATCTCCACGATCTGGGCAATGGTCATATTATCCGGGTAACGGCCTATCTGGGGCATGTAGCCTATTTTCTCCCGGTACAGGTAATGCCCCACTACCGGTTTTCCCTCAAATGTTATGCTGCCTTTATCGGGAAGGACCATGCCGAGAATTGCTTTTATCAGTGTGGTCTTTCCACAGCCGTTGGGTCCGATCAGGGCAATGCATTGCCCTTTATTACAGCTAAGCCCGACATCTTTAAGGACATCCAGCTTCCCGAATTTCTTATTTAGGTTGGTGATCGTTATCATAAGGGCAGGGATTTCATAAGTGGTGTATTGTCAACGAAGTTATCAGGGGTAATGCTGGGCAGCACTTTTTCAGACTTATCCAACAGGGTTATCATAAAGCTCCTGTAGAGCAGCATGGTGGAGGGATTGCTTTCGGTAAGCACTGCAAAGAGGCTCAGGGGATGGTAGGGCACATCGCCAAGCCCATCCCTGTTCAGGTCATATCCTTCGTATTTGTCCCAATAGTTGCTGTTAAAGGTGTTGAGCACCAGGCTGCCGTTTGTGCTGATATCAAAGGTGTTTTTCAGAAAATTATTGTGTACGATCTCATTGTCCATACAGCTGGCCTGAATCTTCATTCCCCACCCGTTAGCGGAGAATACGTTTTTTTCCACTTTTATCCGGGAGGTCCCTTCCATGAAAATGCCTGAGGTATTGCTGGTAAAGGTATTATTGAAGATATAGCTGTCCGCGATCTCCTTCAGGAGCAGGCCATAGGCCGAATCTCCCCAATTCTGCTCGAAATGGTTGTTGAACATCTTTACGTTTTTTGTAAACATTACCGCTACCCCGGCACCGTTGTGCTTAAAGATATTGGATATGTAGGCGTCACTATTGGAGAACATGAAATGCAGGCCATAGCGGACATTGCTCTGGGAGATATTTCTCCAGATGACGGATTCGGTCACAAATTCAAAGTAGATCCCATCCCTGTGGCCGGAAATGCTATTGCCTGTAATCTGCAATTCAGTGCTTTTCCAGCAGTGGATGCCGTTGCCGATCATCTGCTCGTCTTTGCCATAGGCTTTTATCCTGTTGTTCTTCACAATGCATTGCCTGCCATTCTGGATGTAGATGCCAAAAAAATTATTATCAAGGATGTTATCGGTAATGACTGCGCGATCGCTGTTGTAGACTCTGACCCCGCACGGGTCCTCCAGCGCCGCATGGCCTGAATTGGCAATGGTAAATCCTTTCACCGTGACATCATCGGCGGCAATGGACACGACCTCGTATTTTCCCTGGCCGTCCAGTACCGGGTAGCCAATGCCCAGGAATACTATTTTCTTGCGGATCATCAGGTTGCCCTCGGCGTACCTTCCGGCAGTTACCATAATCGTATCCCTGTCGCGGGCCAGGGCCAGCGCCTCCCGGATGGTTTTTACGGGTTGCGCGCTGCCTACTGTAATTACCCTTGCCTGGGTAATCCAGCTGGCCAGCAGCAGGGTAAGGGTTAGGATGGTCCTCATTGATAGGTTTCAAAGATTTGTTTCCATGTAAAAGGGTCAGCTCCAAGCTTTTCCCTGTTTTGATCGGCCTCTTTTTGGGTAGAAAAGGCAGCAGTATTACCGCGCATCGGGGAGCTTATGGCCCCTCCATGGAGATAAAAGCTGCTTTCCGCCGGTATAAGGACATTATCCTGCAGGTAGTCGCTTATGTAAAAGGAATGGTAGCGCACCTGGGTGTTGGCCTTGGCATAGAGGACCATGCAGGAAACATCGTCGAAATTGTAATGCCTTCCTTTAGCAGTCACTGCCTGGGCGCCGAAATGGCTGTTGGAAATCGTCATTTTGCAGAACTCGCAGCTGTCGTGGTTGATCCTGATGGGCGTAGGGCCCGGGGCGCTGCAGGAAAACAGCACGAAGGCTACCATAAGGGCGGCCCCCGGTGCTGCAGCCTTTTTGCCAAACCTCTTTACTAAACCGGTTTCTTTTGCCAGTGCGGCAAATAAAAGGCCGCCAGCGGCAATCAGCATCCATCCGCCGGTATCGGGCATTGAAAAGGCCCCGAAGTTCAGCAGCTGCTTGTAGCCGATAAGGGGTGGCTGATAAGCCATGCCCGGTACCTGTATGGCCGCATTAGGGTCCAGGTCGTGCCCATAATTGTAGTTCCACCTGTAGAAGTCTACGCCTGCCAGTAGGCCAAAAAGCAAAAACGAAGCAAAAAGGATTATTACGCTTTTCCTGTTGGAATAAAAAACCATGGAAAGTGCTGCCAGGCCAAAAGCCCCGATAATATAAGGCAGTACGGTAAACTCGGTAAAATTTTCTGTATGCAGGGTCTTCATCCCTATATAATGGTTCAGGCCATTTATAATTTCCACATCGCCGCCAATTTTGTGGGCGTGCAGCTTCAGTACCAGCCCTTCGGGATATTGCGGTGCCTCCAGGTCGATCTGCCACATAGGGAAAAGCAATGCACCAAAGAATAGCAGGGCAGCAGCCAGCAGTGAAATTTTTGAAAATAATGAAATTTTTGAAAATGCCATAACAGAGAGAATTTAAAAAGGGGGCAGTATCTCTTGCCCCCTTTTGATTTTGATTATTTTGTTGGAGGCAGGTTCGTGCCCACGCTGTAGCTGATCGGGACATTGCTTCCTGCAGGGGATACCCTGATGTAACCGGACATCTCCTGGTGCAGGGCACTGCAGAAATCCGTACAGTACATAGGATATATGCCTGTTTTCTTCGGTAGCCACTTCAGGGTAGTGGTTTCACCCGGCATGATAAGCAGCTCACCATTGTCGGCCCCTTTTATGGCAAAGCCATGGGGAACATCCCAGTCCTGCTCAAGGTTGGTAACATGGAAATACACCTCGTCGCCTACTTTTATGCCTTCGATATTATCCGGGGCAAAGTGCGAGCGTATTGAGGTCATGTACACATGGACCTTATTGCCTTCACGTACCACCTTGGATTCTTTTTCACCTTTAGTTGCGTAAGGGTGCATGTTATCATTGATCTTATAGAATTTTAGCTGCCCGTTGTTGCGGATCAGCTCAGCCGGTGCTGCCTGGGCATAGTGCGGCTCCCCAATGGTAGGGAAATCCAGTATAAGCTCCATCTTATCCCCGCTGATATCAAATATCTGTGCACTCTGTGCCAGCTCAGGGCCGGTAGGCAGGTACCTGTCTTTGGTAATCTTGTTGTAGGCTACCAGGTATTTGCCAAAAGGCTTCCTGCTGTCGCCGCCCGGAACCATAAGGTGACCGATAGAGTAGTAGGTAGGAACCCTGTCAAGGACCTTAAGGGTCTTGATATCCCATTTCACGATCTCTGAGGATACAAAGAAAGAGGTATAGGCATTTCCTTTGCCATCGAATTCCGTATGCAGTGGGCCAAGGCCCGGTTTTTGCACTTCACCATGAAGAACGGACTGGTATTTCAGTACCGGTATGCCACCGTAATCGCCTTCATATTGCTTTTTAGCTATGGCAGACTGCAGCTTGTCGAAACTGAACACAGGAATCAGGGCAGCCAGCTTGCCGCTGCCTACGATGAATTCACCGGTAGGGTCCACATCACATCCATGGGGTGATTTTGGGCATGGGATCATATAGCACAGGTCCTTAAGCTCGGCTGCATCGAGTACCAGCACCTCATTTTTAATTTCTGATTTTGCAGAATGCGTTTTTTCATCCCAGGTATTGTGGGCATATTTGACCGCCTGTTTTTTCCCTTTGCCGGCCTTGATGTACTCTTCGGCTTTTTTCCAGTTCACGGCCATGATGAAATCCTTGTCTTTTTGGGATGCATTCACCTCCAGAAGGGTGTTGGCCTGTTCGGTGTTATAGCAGGAGAAAAAGAACCAGCCGTGGGATTTGCCCTTACCGGCATGCGAAAGGTCAAAGTTCACCCCCGGGGTCCTGATCTGGAAAGCCAGGTCCATTTCCCCTTCTTTCCCTACTTTTACAAAACTGATATGGCCTTTAAAATTCTCCTTATAGGTATTGATAGGCACATCGCCGTTATCGTAATCGCCCGGCACGCTGAATCTTGTGCCTGCCACTACATATTCGGTATTTTCGGTAATAAAGGGCGAGGAGTGATTGCCCCCGCTGTTGGGCAGCTCAATGATCTCTGCCGTCTTGAAGGTCTTTAGGTCAACCCTTGCGATTCGCGGGGTATTGTTGGCATTACCAAAAACCCAGCGCCCGTCGATCTCCCCGTTGGTCTGGGACATTTCGGTATGGTGCAAATCGTCCCAGGGCACAAAGCCATGGGAGGTGTTCAGCATGGGCTTGGTTTCTTCACTATAGCCCCAGCCTTTTTCCGGATCCACGGAAAATACGGGGATCACGCGGAAGAGCCTTCCGCTGGGTAGCCCGTAAACGCTAAGCTGCCCGCTGAAGCCACCCGATACGAAGTTATAGAATTCATCGTATTTGCCCGGTGCCACATAGGCCTTTTTTGCTGCGTCGCCAGTAACGGCATCCCCGGAGCTCTTAGGCTTGCAGGCAACAAACAGGGTACTTCCCAGTGCCACTGCTGCCACTACTTTTATTATTCTGTTTTTCATGATATATTAAATTGGATTAGGATTGTTTATTATTTCACGCCGTCTATCTTACGCATGTATTCAAGGATATTTCTTGCCTCCTCATCGGTCAGTCCCTGGTTAGGCATCCTTACCAGACAGATCTCCAGCTGTGCCTGAACTTCGGGATCCTTGTCGATCATCGGGTCAGGATTGGTAATGAAGTTCATGATCCATTGCGGCTGTCTTCTTTGGGTCACGCCTTTCCATCCCGGGCCTACCAGTTTTTCCTCCGTAGGCTTATGGCATGATAGGCATTTTACCCCGGCAACCTGTTCTCCTGTTCCTGCCATAGCCTGGTCCAGGGTCGGGCTAAGGTCCACTTTGTCAAATTTGCCTTCACCGCGGTTGGGATCATAGTCCGAAGCCGCTGCCGCAGGTGCCGCCGCATCGGGCTTTGAAAAGTCTTCGCCGCTTTTGGATTTGTCCTTGCCGCAAGAAAGGATAAGGGTAACCGTAAAAGCCAAGATTGCTAGTTTTTTCATAATGTGTCTGATTAATGTTAGTAGTACAAACTTATTGCACATCCTAAACTTAAAGTATGATTACGGTCATATTTGGAATTTTATTCGTGTGGCTTTGCATCGGGGCCCTTGCTTATGATTGCAGTCATAATTTCCTGTAGGGCATAAAATTACCTTTGGGGCAACACTTATACTTCTCTGCCATGCTGCTCTTCATAACGTTTCAGAACCTTCTATTGGCACTCCATCTACTGGCCGTACTGCTGTGGATGGCAGGACATATCCTGCTGCTTGCCTATTATATACCCAAAGCCCTTAAAAAAGCCGACAGGCATGTGCTTAAGACAGCCTACGACAGCTATAAGGGCTGGGCGATTGCTCTACTGGTCGTACTGACGGCCACGGGCATGGCCCTGATCGCCTGTTCGGACGTGGCCGCTGCGGACTGGCTGCGGTTCGATACCGCCGCACAGCGCAAGGTATCCCTTAAGCTGGTCCTGCTTGGCCTTACCGTTGTTTTTGTATGGAGTACCCGTTACAGCATCATGCCCAAACTGGAATCAGGGGAAGTCAATATGCTTCCCCTGATCTACCATATCGCCTGCATAGTGGCCTTCAGCGCATCACTGGTGCTGTTCCAGTATGTCCATTAGGAAAAGCCAAAGGGATTACTTCTGGGGTAAATCCGCGCTGCGGGCTGTGAGGTAAAGGTGCCTGAAGAGTATAAAAAAGCCGGCAGCCAGGGCAATGCCACTGATGCTGAAGGAAATGAAGAATGGCGTAAGGCGCTGCATCATCTCCCTGAAAGGGCCCCTGTCGGCATCCATCTGCCAGAGGGCCCTCAGCACGCCGGCTGCCATCAGGGAGAGCCAGAACAGCAGCAGGGAGCCGTTGACCAGGTGATAGCCCAGCTTAAAGAGCCCTGGCTTGTACAAAGCCCGGCCCTGTCCAAAAATATCATAGACAAAGGCGAAAAGCAGCATCGTATTGATACCGATGGTGGTACCCATGGTATGGGCAACGGTAATATGGGTACCGTGCGTATAAAGGTTAAACGCGGGGATGGACATGACTATGGCCTGGGCAAGCATGATAAAAATCCAGATATCGGCTGCGAAGAGGAATTTAAAGGGCACATGGTGCCTGTACTTTGCCGCTGTGGACAAAGAAGAGCGCCACTGGTAGAGTATCCTTGCCAGCAGCAGCAGTTCGGTCATGCTGACCCCATAGCTCACATACCTCAGGTAAGGGGCGGTAGGGAGGGAATAGATGTGGTGGCCCCAGTTGAACATCAGGTTGAACAGCCCCAGGAAATAGATTAAAAAGGCAGTGGGCGAGGCGCTGTATTTCCCGTCTGCGCTTATCTTGTCCATCAGGTAGAGGGCCGACCCGTAGATCAGCATGTTCCAGGACCCCACCATGGCACCGTAGGATTTCCATTGTATGGTCATATCCGTAATGATATTTTCCCTGAAGCCGGGGATAAGCCACAGGTAGGATTCCAGGAATGTAAAAAGGAAAAAGACGGTCCCGGTGAGCCACATCCAGACATAAACAGGCTGTTTGGGGAGCTGGCGCAGGGTCAGGAAAAAAAGCACCAAAAAGGCGCACCAGCCCAGGACTACGGGCAGGGCCAGCAAGGGATGGAATTCCCAGTATTCGCGGCCCCCGAAGACCCCGGACAGATAGGAGGCCAGGATGACAGGGATGGTACCCAAAAACAGCCACAGCTGTATTTTGGCCAGCAGCGGATAGCGAAGTACCTCCTTAAAATGCTCACTGAGGTAATACTGTACGGCGCCCACTGCCGCCAGGATAATCCAGAACACGACCGATGATACATGCAGGGGCCTGGTCCTTTCAAAGGACAGGGCTGATTTCATGAATCCGGGAAATACATACTGCAAGGTGCCGAAAAGGCCAAAAATCAGGCCAATACCCAGTAGGGCCAATGCCGAGACTATAAATTTTTTACTTGTTGTCATAACGTTATTTTTGATGGGTCATGCCGCTGTTTGAAATGGTAAAGCTCCTTGGGTCTGCCGTACCCGTGACGTCGATCTGCTGCAGGTAGGCGATAAGGGCTGTGATCTCATCGGGACTAAGGCCAAAATCAGGCATAATTTCGGTACCATTCTCCAGGAACGCCTTTATGTAGGCAGGCCCTTTCTGGGAGTAGGCATTGGTGAGGTCGGGGCCAAGGTAGCCGCCAAGCTGGTAGACCTGGTGGCAGGCAATGCAATTGTTTTCCTGCCAGATCTTTTTGCCGTGGTCGGCAAGGGCATCAGCGGTGTGGGGAGCCCCGGGGCCACTGCTGTAGATATAACCCGAATACGAGATATAGGAAAGGCAAAGCAGGGAAAACAGTACGATTTTATAGTGGTTGCGCGGCATCGGTTGGGTAGTATTGGATAAGGGGTTAGCACATAGCAGCTGCTTACCGCAACGGTTATGGATTTCAGGCAATATTACAGCAGAAGCAGGTGTCCTGTTTATGATTTCAGTCATACCTCCTAAGAATTCACAAGCGGAGGATCACGGCAGTGGCTGCACAAAAAAAGTAGCCAGCCATCCCAAGGGAGATGACCGGCTGGCGTTGACAAACGGCTATTGTTAGATTACCTGGCCGGTAATGACAGTAACGGTATGGTAATATGGAAGGCCATATTCCTGGACAGGCTGTAAAGGAAAAGCCTTTGCCAGAAGTCTTTATGGCGTACCACCATCGCGGCGGCATCGATATGATGGATATCGATATAATCGGTGATGATGTCTTCCGTTGCGTTGGAATGGATCATGCTGAAACGTACGGGGTTATGGGCAAATTGGCTGTTCCAGCTGTTGAGCAGCCGGGTATCGTGCTCCTCCCTGGCTGCTTTTACCTGAAGGACCTCAATGGCTGCCTGGAAGAGATCGGCTACAGCCCTTAACTGGCGTATGGCGTCCATTTCAAGGGTATCCAGCTCTGCCAGCAGCAGTATCTTGCGCAGCCCGGCAAATTTGCAGCCTTCAGGAACGGCAAGGACAGGGACCCTGCTCTCGTTTATGATTTTTTCAGCTACGGTCCCCAAAAAGACCTCCTTCAGGCCCGTTGCCCCCTTGGTCCCCATGATAATGAAATCGGGACCTTCCTGCTTTGAGGCCCTGAGGATCTCCTGTACGGTATCGCCCTGCACCAGGATGTGGCTGATCCTGATGTGCCCCAGGCCCATCCTTTCCGCAATTTTGCGAAGCCCCGGAGCCTGGCTCTTATAGTTTTCAAATTCCCCCAGCTCAGCAATATCATAATTTTCCTGCAGGAAGTCATAATAGTCTATTGCGGTAGCAGCCGGTACATCATAGATGTGGACCGTTACGATCTCAGCATTTATTTTTGCGGCGAAGCGCAGGGCATAGCCGAATGCATTTTTTGAGGCTTTTGAAAAGTCGGTTGGGAATAGTATTTTTTTCATATCGGTCGGTTTTGTATCAAGGCATAAAAGTACGTACCTGCTGGCTGGCAAAAAATGATATTCATCAGCTTTGGGGCCGGCTGTATTTCCTTTTTCCCATGACAGGGCAGCGCCCTATAAAGGGCGTGTGCCGGCCTGCTTGATCTTTTTGGCGTGCCTGCCGGTGCTGACAGCCTCAAGCAGCCAGGCGCAGAGGATAAGCAGGAGGCCTGCACCCCCACAGATAAAGTGAAGCGGGAGCACCACCTCGATAAGCAGTACCTGTATGATGATATAGCCACAGAGCAGCAGCCCCTGTATTTTCACCAGCCAGGAGCCCGTACGCCCCTTGGCAATAAAGAAGTAGGTGATGCCAAGGCTCGGAAGGCCGTTGGTGAGCAGCAACAGCAGCCCCGGAATAAAATAATCGGTGAAGGGAGTGCCTGCAAGCAGGTCCGGGGGCAGGTAGAGTGAGCTTCCGTCCGGGCACAGCATAAGGTTCAGCCCCCCATAGGTGGCTGTGGCGCCATTTAAGAGCAGCAGGGCCACTATAATGATCGTAAGCAGAGTTTTCATGCCGGATAATTTTAGGCTAAAATATGCCCGGGCAGGCTCCGGGACTATGACCGTTATCACTAAATGCCGCCGCTGCATGATAATAGCAAGCGGTACCATTCACCGGAAAGTAAAAAGCCCGCCGTAAAGGACAGGGCTTTTTTTATTCAGGGCAATGCGGGATACATCCCATAATGGGTCATAGTATGATTTCCTGCCCCATAAAGGGGACACAGCAATTATAGCCATACTGTTCGTTGATCCTGATGCGCAGCGCATCAGCAGGGCCGTTTTCACCGTGGACAAGAAAGATTTTTTCCGGTTTTCCCTCCAGCTCGGAGAGCCAGTTGATAAGGTCCTGCTGGTCGCCATGGGCGGAGAGCCCCTCAATCTGAAGGATAGCGGCACGGACAGGGTAATACTGCCCGTATATCTTGATCTCACGGGCGCCCTCCAAGAGTTTTCTCCCCCGTGTGCCTTCGGCCTGGTACCCTGTGATAATAACGGTCGTTTCCGGCCGCCCGATATAATGTTCGAAGTAAGAGAGTACCCTGCCCCCGGTAGCCATACCGCTTGCTGCCAGGATGACTTTCGGGCGCTGGTCTGCAATGGTATCCAGGGTCTGCTGGTAGTCCTCGGTGATGGAGAACATCCCGAACAGCTGGGAACAGTCATGTGGGCTGAGCTTGTGCCAGGAGGTATTATCGGTAAATACCTTCAGCACATTGGCGCCCATAGGGGTGTCGAGGATATAAGGCACATCGGGCAGCCTTCCTTCTTTCCTGAGCTGCCATAGCAGGTACATGATGGCCTGCGCCCTTTCGACGGCAAACCCGGGGATGATTACTGTGCCGCCTCTGCGCAGGGTATTGTTAATATAGGTTTCAAGCTCAAGCTTAAGGTCGGTGTCGGGGTGAAGGCGGTTGCCATAGGTGCTTTCCAGGAATAGGTAATCCGCTTTTTTTGGCTTTGTGGGGGCAAACATCAGAAGGTCATTGTCGCGGCCGATGTCCCCGGAGAACACCAGTGTTTTTCCTTCAAGGGTCAGGGCGATGCTGCAGGCACCGATGATATGGCCGGCATTGCTGAATACCGCTGAAATCTCCGGGTCAAGGGCAACTTCTTCCCCCGGGGCAATGACCCTGAACAGGGGAAAAGCTGCTTCTGCCTGGCGCACTGTGTAGAGCGGCTCTGCCGTGCTGTGTTTTGAATACTGCTCCCGGTTGGCCTTCTCGGCTTCCTCTTCCTGTATTTTCGCGCTGTCCAAAAGGATAAGCTTCGTTACCCCTTTTGTCGGGCGGGTACAGTAGATCTTGCCCCTGAAGCCCTGGCTTACCAGCCTTGGGAGCCATCCGCAATGGTCCAGGTGCCCGTGCGTGAGCAGCACGCAATCAATGGTTGGGGGCAGTACGGGCAGCGGTTCCCAATTGAGTTCCCGCAAGGCCTTTACGCCCTGGAAAAGGCCGCAATCAACCAGTATGCGCATGCCGTTGCTTTCGATAAGTGTCTTGGAGCCGGTCACGGTACCGGCACCACCTAAAAATCGTATTTTCATATTAGCGATAATTACAAAGTTGGGAGGCCTCTTTCATAACGTTCTTCACGCGGTTTTCGCTCAGGCCTATTTTGCGGAGGCAGTCCGGAGCGGAGAGGATCTCACGGACCAGCAGCACACCGAGTATCAGCAGCTTTTCCTTCTCGACCAGGGCCAGTGTAGTCAGGCAGGTTACAGGATAAAGGCCGCTGCTGTCGATCTTCAGCCGGATGGAATCCTCCTTAGGGTGGTCCCAGCTCAGGAGCTCCAGGCCGGAACAGGCAGCAAAAGCTATTGCATCGGTGCTGAAGCGGTTATTGGTTACAATCAGGCAGGTGCTGATCGTATCGGAATTGGTAAAGATCCGGTGGCTGCGGTGGCTCAGGTCATTAAAGCGGGAAAGGATATACATGGGGACCTTTACATCGCTGATGGCCTCGCGGCTATTGTGGAACTTGCACTCGGCCATCATGATGCGTGTGTCCCTGCGCAGGGCGATATCCACCTCATGGGAGATACATTTTCCCTGCAGGGATAGGTTGGTTCGTGTTTCCCATCCCTTGGCGGCATAAAGGCGGGCGATGAATTTCTCAAAGAAAAAGCCGGCAGGCCCCAACAGCTGCAGCGCCGCACGAAGGTTGTAACGGGCCGCATGGGCATTGCTGGCTCTTTTGAGCATTGCAAATGCCTGCTTGTAGATATGTTTGGTGCTCATCCCATCATAGGCATGTGCCTGGATCCGGGCAAGCACAGTGGCTACTACGGAGGGCATTGCCCCGGAGCGGAGCAGCGAACGTTCAAGCTTTGCCTTGTCAAAGGGAACGATATCGCCGGATCGTTTGATTACTTTCATAGGATGGTTGTGCTTAATTTATACTAAACGCTTATAAAGCACCCTGTGGCCGGCCAGCTCATTGATATACCGCCTCCTGAACATGATGGCCAGCAGGAGCATCATCATTGGTGCTGTTATGGCCCAGGGCAGGGCGATAAGCAAAAGGGTATAGGAGTAGACGGGATAAAAATAGACAAAGGCAATGGCCGGGGTGGTGAGGCTGTGCCACAGCAGGGCGGTCCTGACCCTGCCCTGAAAGCCCTTACGGGGCAAGGCAAGGCGGGCTAGAAAAGCGGCTAGCCCTAAAGCCATATAGCCCAGGGCATCCATAACCCAGAACAGGGAATGGGGCGACTGCCGCAGCCCCTGTACGGCAGGCGCATGCCCTGCCAGGGTTTCGGGAATCACAACAGCCAGCTGCACGGCATAATTAGCCGTAACAAAAACGACATAGATCACCGTAAAAAGCAACGCTGCGTGGCTCCATATCCGCCGTTCCGGGCCAACGGTATAATGCAGTGCCAGGATCAGTAGCAGCAGGGGCAGTGCGATTAGCTGGGAGAACGAAAAAATGAGGATCTCATCCCAGGGGAATACCAGTACCCCTGCCACCTGCAGCACCTGGGCTACAAGAAAGGCAAGTGTTGCCCCAAAGGCGGCTATCCCGCAGGCATACCCTGTTTTGTAAATCGTCAGCTGCACAGTTCTGGTATTTTCCATGGTATCGTGGCATTAGTTTGCGGCCTATCAAAAATAGCGATAGCCTGTAGCTCCCGGTATGATACAGGTCATCTTAAAAAGTGATCCTGGTCATCTTTTGCCTTTTGGCCCTGTTTTTTCATGCCAATACCCCTGTGCGGGGCAAAGGCTGACTAAAGTCATATTTTATATGGGGCAAGCTGCCGAACTTTGGCTGTGCCTGTTGCTGACCGGGCTTCCCTATCGGGACAGGCGCTAATCAACCTAAAAGCTAAAGAGATGAGAAGTGATGAATTACTGCAGAAAGACGTGCAGGATGCTATAAAATGGGAACCGCTGCTGCATGCCGCTGAAGTTGGCGTGATTGCCGGTGGGGGCATTATCACCCTTACAGGCACTGTAAATAGCTATGCCAAAAAAGTACAGGCGGTGGAAGCGGCCCGAAGCGTCGCCGGGGTTAAGGCAGTAGCTGACGATATGAATGTCAGGCCGGAGGGCTCCGCAATTATGGATGACACCACCCTGGCCCTGGAGGTTATCCGTGCCCTGAAGTCAAGCTGGTCAGTCCCCAATGATACGGTCAGGGTGACTGTCGCTGATGGATGGGTAACCCTGGAGGGTATCCTGCACTGGGACTTCCAGCGGCAAGCCGCTAAAAATGCGATACGCTACCTCACCGGGGTCAGGGGCGTCATTAGTAGGCTGACCATCGAATCGGAAATCCGGGATGAGATCGAGAAGGAGCGGGTAGAGCAGGCCCTGCGCCGCAACTGGGCCATTGAATCGGACAGGATACTGGTCCGGGCACACGGGACCACCATTACCCTTAGCGGAATCGTAAGCTCCCTGTTCCAGAAAGACCAGGCGGAGCATATTGCCTACAAAACCCCCGGGGTCTGGCTTGTAGAGAACCTGCTGGTAGTGGAGCACGACTGATAAAGAATACAATAAAGGGCTGCAGGCCCTTAAACCGGACTGTATATGAAAACAAATGAAGCATTACAAAAAGATGTGCAGCAGGCCCTGGAAAGGGAAGCCCAGCTGCAGGGTGCCCGGATCGGCACCAGTGCCGAGGATGGCATTGTGACCCTCAGGGGTATTGTGGATTCCGATGCTAAGAAGGGGGCAGCCGTACAGGCTGCTAAAGCTGTAGCAGGGGTCAGGGGAATTGTGGATGGGATCCGGGTACATCCCGGTGAAGGGTATGTCGCGGATGGGGCCATTGCCGCGGATGCGTCAAGGATGCTCCGCGAAAGCCTGGTGCTTCGCCAGGATGCGGTCACGGTCATCGTGGAGCACGGATGGATTACCCTGGAGGGTATCCTGGACTGGCAGTACCAACGCGAAATCGCATGCCACCTTGTCAAGGACCTGCCCGGTGTAGCCGGGGTGATCAATAAGATCCAGCTGGAAAGGGAACTGCCCGTACCGGTTGAAAAGGAGGGCCTCCTGCAGGCTTTGCGCAGCCACCGGTCCATCGATGCGGATGAGATTGAGGTAAGTGTACAGGGGTCAGCAATTACCCTTGAGGGTTATGTCTATTCGCTTTACCAAAAGCAAGAGGTGGAAAAACCGGCCTATACGACCCCCGGGGTCACAACGGTAATCAATAACCTAAAAGTGGAAAGGGAACTGCCTTACCTGTGCTGATAGGACCGTCAGGCAAAGCCCTGTCCGGGTACATTTAACAATCATTTTTTATGAAGCATACCTATACAATTTCAGGAATGTCATGCGATGGATGCAGGCAGAAGGCTGAAAAGGCATTGAACAGCATTAAGGGAGTAAAGGCAACAGTCAGGCTCCACCCCCCTGAAGCTGAAATAACCCAGGCCTTCGATGTGCCACTGGCGCAGCTGCAGGAAGCCCTTTGGGCCGCCGGGGATTACGCCATTGGGGATGCGGCGGCGCTCCCGGATCAGGCCGGCAGCCGAAGGCCCCTTATGCCAGCTGCCGGTACGGCCTACCACACAGGCATGGGTAAGGGAAAATACTACTGCCCGATGCATTGCGAAGGGGATACGATGTATGACAGGCCCGGAAGCTGTCCGGTCTGCGGAATGGACCTTGTCCCTTCCTCACCGCAAGGGGAGCAGGAACAGGCCTATAGGTCACTACGCAAGAAGCTCCGCATTGCAGCCGGCTTTACGGTCCCGATATTCCTGCTGGCCATGGGGGAGATGGTCCCCGGCAACCCGATAGCGGCTTATCTGCCGCACAATAGCTCGAACTGGATACAATTCCTGTTGTCCCTTCCGGTAGTATTCTATGCGGGATGGATGTTCTTTATAAAGGCGTGGGTCTCTTTCAGGACAGGCAGGCTCAATATGTTCAGCCTTATCGGCATCGGTACCTCGGCCGCCTTTCTCTTCAGCGTGGCCGCCTTATTTTTCCCTTCCGTGTTTCCCGCTGCATTTAAAGGCCACGGCGGCACAATTTTCCTGTATTTTGAAGCGGTTGCCGTGATATTGACCCTGGTGCTTTTAGGGCAGCTGCTTGAAGCCAGGGCCCACCGCCAGACCAGCAGTGCCCTACAGGAGCTTTTAAAATTATCGCCTGCCCAGGCGTACCGTATTGTGGATGGAACGGAAACGGTAATCGGTATCCATGCCATCAGGAAGGGAGACCTGCTCCGGGTAAAGCCCGGTGACAGTATCCCTGTTGACGGCGCCCTTACCCAGGGGCAAAGCACAGTGGATGAATCCATGGTCACAGGCGAGCCCCTGCCGGTGGAAAAATCCGAAGGGGATTGGGTCAGTTCCGGTACGATCAACGGTAGCGGCTCCTTTTTAATGGTGGCCGAAAAGGTAGGGGAGGAAACCCTGCTGGCACAGATCATTGCGATGGTAAATACGGCAAGCCGCTCACGGGCGCCTATCCAAAAACTGGCTGATACGGTATCGGGTTATTTTGTGCCGGCAGTGATCGCAATAGCCATCGTAACCTTTGGCATATGGGCCGTTTTTGGCCCGCATCCGGCTTATGTATTCGCTTTTGCCAATGCGGTATCGGTACTGATCATAGCCTGCCCCTGCGCTTTAGGGCTTGCCACGCCCATGTCTGTCATGGTAGGTGTCGGCAAAGGCGCTACAGCCGGGGTGCTGATAAAGAATGCAGAGGCGATCGAGCTGATGGATAAGGTAAATGTGCTTGTCATCGACAAGACCGGCACCATCACACAGGGCAGGCCTTCTGTAGAAGCGGTGGTGGCGGAAGGCCCTGTGAAGCGGGAAGCGCTGATACAGGCCATGGCATCGCTGAACCAATACAGTGAGCATCCCCTGGCCAAGGCTATACTGGAGCATGCGGCCCTGCATGATGTGGCCCTGCAGCCTGTGGAGGGTTTTGCGGCTATAGCGGGCAAGGGAATCGTTGGCAGGCTGGGCGGGGTGCCCATAGCGGTGGGCAACGTTGCACTGATGGACCATGTACTGGCGCAGGTTGCACCTTCACTGGCCGATAAGGCGCAGCAGGAGCAATCCCTGGGCAAGACGGTCTCCTATATCGCCGTAGGGACTGTTGTAGCAGGCTATGTATCGATCTCCGATGCCATAAAGCCGACCAGCCGTGAGGCTATCGGCCAGCTGATGCAGCAGGGCATTGAGGTAATAATGCTGACCGGTGATACTACCCGTACTGCCACAGCCGTTGCCCAAAGCCTGGGGCTTACGCAATTTAAGGCGGAGTGCCTGCCCCAGGAAAAGCTTGATGAGATCCGAAGGCTGCAGGCGCAGGGAAAGATCGTGGCTATGGCGGGGGATGGCATCAACGATGCCCCTGCACTGGCACAGGCCAACATTGGCATTGCGATGGGTACCGGGACCGATGTGGCGATGCAAAGCGCAGCGATCACACTGCTTCAGGGCGACTTACTGGGAATTGTGAAAGCCCGCAACCTTGGCCGGGGCGTGATGCGCAATATACGGCAGAACCTTTTTTTCGCCTTCTTTTATAATATTTTAGGGATACCCCTGGCAGCCGGGGCCCTTTATCCTTTCCTCGGGCTGCTGCTTTCCCCTATGTTTGCCGCTGCGGCCATGAGCCTGAGTTCCGTTTCGGTGATCCTGAATTCGCTGCGCATCAGGAATTTCAGGATCTGAGCCAGAGGCTCGGCGGCCTGCTTTGGCCTTGGTTCAAAAAGGGAGCTGCACCACACCTCCCTTTTTCGCCTGGAGCCCCTTTATTTCCTGTAATTGGGCTATACTAAAAATCTTCAAACAAAACAGCCCGTCATGACTTTTATCATAGATTATGACGGATAAATCCGTGAAATTTGTTGCAAGGGAATCAAAGCATTGCCAACCCGCAATAAGTGGTCCCACTATCAAAGATATCCTCAAACTTATAGTAGCAACAAAATGGACAGCACAGCGTATTTTTTTTTTTCGCTTTAAAATAAGACAAAAATGTCTTTTATTAAGCGCGCTATGCATTTCCATCAAAAACAAAATCACACAACATGAAGACCTGGCTAGACAAATGGGAACCGGAAAATGAATCATTCTGGAATAGTATTGGAAAAAAGATAGCTAAAAAAACGCTGGTTATCACCACCCTCTCGCTGATTTTGTCCTTTGCCTCGTGGTTTTTGATGAGCTCAGTAGCCACTAAGCTTACCGGTGTCGGCTTTCGCTTCACTGAAAAGCAGCTGTACTGGCTGGTAGCCATACCCGGCCTGGCAGCCGGTGTTTTCAGGGTGGTGCATTCCTTCCTCATACCGATATATGGCACAAGGCATACGCTGACCGTTGCCACCTTCTCAAAAATTATCCCCCTGGTGGCCCTTGCCCTGGCTGTAACCAACCTGGACACGCCCTTTTGGGTTTTTGTTGTCATTGCGCTGCTGCTGGGCGCCGGCGGCGGGGATTTCTCATCCTTTATGCCCTCAACCAACCTGTTCTTTCCCAATAAGGAGAAGGGTGCAGCCCTGGGGATACAGGCAGGGATCGGGAACTATGGGGTAAGCATTGTGCAGTTTTTGACCCCCGTGCTGATAGGCATGGCCATTATCGGCGCCCCCCAGGTTATGGAATACGCAGATGCTTCCACCCAGGAGGTGCTGCATAAGGAGATCTACCTGCAGAATGCGATATTGGTTTACGCACCCTTTGCTGTGGTGATGGGCTTTGCCTGCTGGCTGGGCCTGAGGAGCGTGCCGGTCAGGGCCTCTTTTAAGGAGCAGCTGGATATTTTCAGCGATAAGCATACCTGGTTCTGTACCATAACCTATATCCTGACCTTTGGCACTTTTGCGGGCCTCTCTGCCGCATTCCCTATGATGATCAAGTCCTTGTACGGGGGATTTGAAAACGCCCCCGATCCATTGCGCTATGCCTTTTACGGGCCGCTGGTCAGTTCAACAGCCAGGATCCTCTCGGGTTTTGTGGCCGATAAGATTGGTGGGGCTGTACTGACCACCATTGCAGGGGTAGGGATCATATCGGGCTGCGCGGCACTGGTTTTCTTTGACCTGACCGCACCTGTATCAATGGAGCAGTTTCCTTATTTCATTGCGGTTATCCTTATGATATTTTTCTTCACCGGCGTAGGCAATGCCTCCACCTTCAAGCAATACCCGATGGTCTTCAAGGACAATCAGCGAAAGGCTTCAGGGGTGATCGGCTGGACTTCTGCCGTAGCGGCCTTCGGGTCATTTGTGGTGCCCTTCTTTATCGGGCAGGCCCTCTTCGCTTCTTTTGAAAGCCAGGGTGTCAGGAGTGCCAACAGCTTTTTTATAGGGTACGTGGCATTCTGTATCGGGGCTACCCTCATCAATTGGTATTATTATCAGAGAAAAGGCTGTGAAAGGCCAAGCTAAAAAATAGGAATATGTTTACGATTTTCAGGAATTTCAACAAAAGAGCATTCCGAAGGGGAGTGCTGTGGGCAGCGGGGGTCATTGGCATTACCGTTGCCGGTTCGCTCAACCTCCAGAATTACGATGCAGCGCTGATGATCTATGAATTTGGCACTATCGCTATGGCCTTTGGCCTGGGGTACCGCCATTCACTGTGGATGCAGCGCCCCCCGACCAGGAAATACTGGCAGCGCACCTGGCAATTCATCTTCAGTAAAGACTATCTGGCCTACATCACTGAGGCAGGCAGGCTGACGGTGAGGAACCTGCTTTTGCAGCGCTTTATCCTGCCAAGGGGCCGCACGAGATGGGTTGGGCATTTCCTTATGGCCACAGGCTGCCTGATTTCTTTTGGGGTAACCTTCGGCCTGACCTTCGGGTGGCTGCACTTTACCTTAAAGGAAGGCACAACGGACATCTACGAAACCCACATGCTGGGGATCACCGTGATGGAGTTTGCCCTGGGTACGGTCTGGGCGATGGTATTGTTCCATATGCTGGTCTGGACCGCGATAATGGTTATTGTCGGCTGTCTGATCATGATGCACAGGAGGTTTGTCGATGAGGGGCTTATCGCCACCCAGGGCCTTGAAAGGGACTGGCTGCCGCTTCTTTTACTGGTTGCCGTTTCCCTTACGGGGCTGGGCATCTGGTTTGACTATTCCTATCTGGAAGGCAGGATGAGCCAGTTTATGGCGATCACCCATGCCATAACGGTAGCGATGTTCCTGATGTGGATCCCTTTTGGGAAGTTCTTCCATATTTTTCAAAGGCCGGCGCAGGTCGGTGCCAATATCTACAGGATAGAGGGAAAGAAAAGGGGTATGCAGGCCTGCCCGCACACAGGGGATCCCTATGCTACAAAAATGCATATCCGGGACCTGGTGGCCATCACCCATGAGCTGGGCTTTCACCTGGACAGGGAAGAAGACGGGATGAGCTACCTGGAGTACAGCCCTGAAGGCAAGAGAAGCATGCTGGCAAAGGCACACCTTAAGGCCAGGGAAGAATCAGGCAGATATTTCGGTTAATAATTTAAGGAAAGAAAGCGATGGCAAAATTACCGGTACCGGCTGACGAACTGATAAAAGTATTCGGGCCACATAAGCATTACCCGCAAAAGGGGGATATACGCGTTGAACCGCAGAAAGCGGACCAGCTCGTAAAAACGCATTGCTGCTTTTGCGGGCTGCAGTGTGGCATACAGCTTAAGACAAAAGACAATAAGGTGGTAGGGTTTGAACCCTGGAGGGAGTTTCCCTTCAATGAGGGCAGGCTCTGCCCCAAAGGGGTACAGCGCTACATGCAGGACAACCATCCCGACAGGCTGCTCTCCCCTTATAAAAGGGTGGAAGGCGTGGGGTTTGTGCCCATTGACTGGGAAGAAGCCTACAGTAAGGTCGTCAGTGAGATCAGAAGGATCCAGGACAAGTACGGGAAGAATTCCTTTGCGATGCTTTCCGGGGTATCCCTGACCACGGAGAAAAGCTATATGGTCGGGAAATTTGCCCGGGTGGCCCTGAAAACAGCTAACCTGGACTACAATGGCCGCCTGTGCATGGTCAGCGCCGGTGCCGGGAATAAAAAGGCATTCGGCCTGGACCGTTCCTCCAACAGCTGGGCGGACCTGGCCCATGCGGAAGTGATCATTGTGACCGGCGCCAATGTCAGCGAATGCTTTCCGGTGCTGACCTATAAGATCTGGGAAGCCCGGGATAACGGTGCAAAGCTCATTGTGATCGACCCCAGGCAGATACCCCTGGCCAGGACAGCGGACATCCACCTGCCCTTACGCCCGGGAACGGATTCAGCGCTGACCAATACCATGCTTAAGGTACTGGTGGACAACGACTGGCTGGACCATGACTTCATCGATAGTTATACCTCGGGCTGGGAGGCTACCGTGGCTGCGATCCAGGAATGTACCCTGGAATGGGGGGAAGAGGTCACCGGCATCCCCAAAGAACTGATCTACAGGGCTGCCGAGCTGTGGGGTAAGGCCAAGACCAGCTTCCTGATGCATGCCCGTGGCATTGAGCACCATTCCAAGGGTGTGGAGAATGTAAGCAGCTGCATCAACCTGGTGCTGGCCACCGGCCGCCTCGGCAAGCCGTATTGCGGCTATGGGACCATCACCGGGCAGGGCAACGGCCAGGGAGGGCGGGAGCATGGGCACAAATGCGACCAGCTTCCCGGAAACAGGGACATTGAGAATCCGGAGCACCGCAAGTATATTGCCGATGTCTGGGGGATCGATGAGCACGACCTGCCGGGCAAGGGGCTTAGCGCTTATGAGATCATCGAGGCGATCAACCGGGGAGAGATCAAGGGGCTTTTGTCCATCTGCTTCAATCCCCTGGTGTCCCTTCCCAATACCAGCAATGTGCGCAAGGCCTTTGAAAAGCTGGAATTCTATACCGGAATCGACTTCTTCCTGTCCGAGACCCTTCGGCACTGTGACATTGTGCTGGCAGGCTCATTGCAGGAGGAGGAGGAAGGCACCACCACCTCTTCAGAGGGCAGGGTAATCCGCATCAGCAAGGTGGTGGATCCTCCTGGAAATGCCAAAACCGACAGCGAGATCCTTATGGAGATCGCACGCAGGCTCGGGCAGGGCGACAAGTTCAACTATACTAAAAGTGAGGATGTCTTCAATGAGCTGAGAATCGCCTCTAACGGGGGTACGGCCAATTATTACGGCATCACTTACGAGAAGGTGGAGAAAAACCTTGGCATCTTCTGGCCGTGCCCTACCCTTGACCACCCGGGGACCCCCCGCCTTTGGGAAGACCGTAAATTCCATACCAATGACGGTCGGGCGCATTTTGTGCCCACCCCATACCGCAAGCCCACGGAAGAGATGGATGAGGAGTACCCGGTAGTGCTGACCACGGGCCGGGTAGTGAGCCAGTACCTGAGCGGGTCCCAGACCCGCAGGATCGGCAAGCTGGTCGATATCTATCCCGAGCCCTTGCTGGAAATACACCCCGAACTGGCCGCCAAATACGGCATCGAGGAAAATGACCTGGTAAAGGTAACCACCCGCAGGGGCCATGCCTTGTTTCCTGCCAATGTGGTAGTGACCATCCGTAAGGATACTGTTTTCATCCCCTACCACTGGGGCGGCGTCAATGCGGCCAACCAGCTCACGATCGACGAGCTGGACCCGGTGTCAAAGATCCCTGAATTCAAGGTCTGTGCCTGCCAACTGGAAAATACAGGACGGAAGAAAGGGCCGGATTCGGCAGAATTTGCCCTGCAGAGCAGGGACATCCAATACTAATACTAGATCCAAATGCTATGCCTACCCAATTTGAAAAGCTGAATGATATGGAGTTCTTCCTGGATATGCAGCGCTGTATCGGCTGCCATTCCTGTGAGATGGCCTGTGCAGAATGCGAGACCAACGGGGAAACTTCCATGATCCATATCCATTACGTGGACAGGGCGGAAACGATCCAGACCACCTCGCAGGTGTGCATGCACTGTGACGACCCGATCTGCGCCAATGTATGCCCCGCCGATGCGATCACCAAAGATGAATTCGGGATCGTCCATACTGCTGACACTTCCAAATGCATTGGCTGTGCCAACTGCGTGATGGGCTGCCCTTTTGGTGTACCGCAGATACCCAACCAGGAGGCGATGCTGATGATGAAATGCAATATGTGCTACGACAGGACCAGCATTGGGCTAAAGCCCATGTGTGCCACGGTATGCCCAAGCGGGGCGCTGACGTTCGATACGCGGCAGAATGTCGCCAAAAAAAGGCCCAACAGTACCCCGGTGAACCGTTTTGTTTTCGGTAAGGAGGTCGTTACCACCAAGGTGAATGTGATGATGCCTAAAGACAGTACAGAATTAAAAGTTTTTTAAAATACCAGACCATGTCAGAAGATAAAAAGAAGACCCCCGACTGGAAATCCGATTTCCCCATTCAGAGAAGGGAAGCGGCCTATGTCTCACGTAAAGAGTTCATCAAGCTCCTCACCTTATTTTCCGGGACCCTGGCCTTTGCCAACCTGTGTATCCCTGTGGTCAACTATTTCCGGGGCAAAAAGGTAATCACCGATTATTTTGTATGTACCGTAGCTGAGATTGCAGTAGGAGGGATGAAGACCTTTTATATCAACGGTGACCACCGCAACCCCTACATGCTGATCCGCCTGGCGGAGGACAGCTGGCGCGTTTTCGAGCAGAAGTGCACGCACCTTTCCTGCGCTGTGGTGTATGACCACCAGAACAGTGTCATCGAATGCCCCTGCCACCACGGCTTTTTTGACCCCAAGGACGGCAGTGTGCTGCAAGGCCCCCCTCCCAGGGACCTGCCCCAGCTGGAGGTGGTCATTAAGGAAGGCACTAAGATTTTTGTAAAGACTTTTGAAGAAAGCGTATAACAACCGAACCAAAAAAGAGAACAATGGCTATCAGAAGAAAACCCATAAGGCGGGTCACTTTCAGGATCAATGAGATGCTGACACTGCTTATCTGCCTGTACATCCTCATTGTGACGATGCAGCTCTGGCTGTTATTCGGGACAATCAATAAGGCCCTTGACCAGGAGCACATCGCTTTTGCAGCCTATTGCGCCGCGGGCTCGGCAGCCCTTTTTGTGTGCCTTTTGCTGCTGCTGCGCTATGTGCCGCTGATCCCTACGGGAAAAATACTAAAAGGAGATGAAAAAGACGAAGAATATGAGTACTGAGCTGGTGGATAGCTTCGGTAGGAAGCACGATTACCTGAGGCTTTCCCTTACCGAGAGCTGCAATTTCAGGTGCCTGTACTGCATGCCGGAGGAACCGGCAGGCCCCACTGGCTCCTGCGGGCCTATGAGCGCAGCGGAGCTCTATGGGATAGCCGAACTCTTTGTAGAGCGCTTTGGCATTACCAAAATAAGGCTTACCGGAGGCGAGCCTTTGGTACGCCAGGATTTCGGAAAGATTCTCACCCTGCTTTCCCCGCTAAAGGCGAGGCTGGCCCTGACCACCAACGGGGTTTTGCTGGATAAGTATTTTGGCCAGCTGGAACAGGCAAAGGTGAAGGACATCAATATCAGCATCGATTCCCTTGACCGCGGGAAGTTCAGAGAAATAACGCGCAGGGACCTGTATCCCAGGGTATGGGAAAACATCCGGGAAAGCATCAGGCGGGGCTTTAATGTGAAGCTGAACGCTGTGATAATGAGGGGTGTCAACAATGACGAGCTCCATGACCTGGCCGTGCTCTCCCATTATTATCCCGTAGAGATGCGCTTTATCGAATTCATGCCCTTCAGCGGCAATGCGTGGGAAAAAGAGAAGGTGATAGGCAGCGATGAGATGCTGTACCGTATCGGGGACCGGTTTGAATACCTCAAGCTGGAGGATGGCCGGAACGATACCTCAAAAAAATACAAGCTCACTGCCGAAAGCAAAGGTGCTTTTGCCTTTATAGCCACGATGAGCGATGCGTTCTGCAGCGGCTGCAACAGGATCCGTGTCACATCCGACGGAAAGATGAAGAACTGCCTTTTCGGGGCGGAAGAATTCGACCTGCTTTCGGGCCTGAGGGCCGGGATGGATATCGAACCCGTGATCCGGGAGGCCCTGCTGCGAAAGCACCGCGCTAAAGGAGGGCAATTTGACCAATTGGAATCCGTAGCGGCGGGCAAGATCACCAACCGCAGCATGGTGCGTATCGGGGGCTAATTTTTTTTAGCCTCCGACAGGATAAAAAAAACATAACGATAACAACGTAAAGCAACTTTAAATACTAACCCAATGAAAAACATAAGACAACTGCTTGCCCTGGCCCTTATCGCGGCCTTGATGCTGCAGTGCAAAGCCCCAGGGCTTTTACGTGAAAATAATGGGCCTTCCCAGCAGGCACTTGCGGAAGCAGGCCAGCATGCCCACTGCGGGCAGGCCGATCCACAGTATGTAACCCGGCAGGTCACCGTGACCGGGGATGTCGTACACCCTTTGGTGCTTACGGTAGACTCCCTGAGGAAAATGGAGGTTACCACCCTAAGGGAACTGAAGATCGTATGCCAGACCGGCATGGCCAGGGACAGTGCGCAAACGACACTGGGCGTACGGCTAAAGGACATACTTGAAAAGGCAACCATAGACCAGCAGGGCCACCAGGACCGTAATTTTTATATCGTGGCACGGGCTTCAGACAATTACAAGGCTACCTTTTCCTGGGCAGAACTCTTCAATAACCCGGCAGGGGAGCAGGTGTATGTACTCTTTGAGCAGGATGGCAAGCCCCTGAAAGAGAAGGGGGAGATGATCCTGGTGAGCCTTAGTGATACCAGAACCGGTCCACGCCATGTAAAATGGCTGAAAAGCATAGAGGCCCAGCGCATAAAGTAGCGCCAAAACAACCACCAACCATCAAAATACCCTGCATATGAACCATTTCATCGAAGTACCCTTAGCGAAAAAAATCATAGAAAACCAGATCCTGCCCGGCAAAATAATCACGCTCCCGCTCCTGCATGCGCTGGGTTATTATACCGCAGCAGCAGTCAGGGCACCGGTGGATGTGCCTCCTTTTGACAATTCCGCAATGGATGGCTATGCCTTTGCTTTAGGGGCTATGGACAATCAGGCTTCCCTTAGCGTTACCGGGGAAGTGAAGGCCGGCGCCTCCACCGCAGGAGTGCAGGTGGGCAGGGGTGAAGCCCTGCGGATCTTCACCGGGGCACAGATCCCTGAAGGCGCCGATACGGTAATCCCCCAGGAAAAAGTGGACAGGGACAAAGGCAGCATCCATTTTGAGGCTGCCGCCCTGGAAAGGGGCGCCAATATCAGGCTGCGTGCCTCCCAGACTAAAAAGGGAAGCCTGGTACTTCCGTCCCATACGTTGGTTACTGCGGGGGCCATCGGCTTTCTGGCAGGTATGGGCATTGCGGAGATCAGGGTATTTGACAAGGTAAAGATCGGCCTGCTGTATACAGGCAATGAGCTTGCCGAAGCGGGAGCGCCGCTTTTGCAGGCAAAAATATACAATTCCAATACCTACACCATCCAGGCTGCCCTGGCAGAGACCGGCCATGAGCTGTCCCTTTTACGGCATGTTGAAGATAGCCGCCAGGCAACGGCCCTGGCGATCAAAGAAGCACTGGCGGAGGTGGATGTGCTATTGCTCTCAGGGGGAATCTCGGTGGGGGAATATGATTTCGTGCATGCTGCCCTGGAGGAAAACGAGGTCCGGGAGCTGTTCTACACGGTACGGCAAAAGCCGGGCAAGCCGCTCTATTTCGGCAAAAAAGGGAAAAAATACGTCTTTGCCCTACCCGGAAACCCCGCTGCGCTCTTTAGCTGTTACCATTTGTATGTCAAGCCTTTCCTGTTGGGCTGCCGGGGCAGGGCCAATTTTTACCAGGAGCTGGACCATGCCGAGCTGCTTCAGGAGACCCATACTAAAAAAAGCGGGCTGACCCTGTTCTTAAAAGCAAGGTTGGCCCTGGGAAAAGTAAGCGTATTGGGATCGCAGGAATCCTATAAAACCGATGCCCTGGCCGTAGCGAACTGCTTTGTCGAATTCCCTGCCGGTGCGCAGGTGCTGCAAAAGGGGGAAATCGTAAGGATATGGAAAATCTAAGGATCAGAGGGCGCATATGGATCGAAACAGGCCATGGGCTGCGCATCGGAAAGGGCAGGGCCCTGCTCCTGGAACAGATCGGCCTGCTGGGCTCCATTGCTGAGGCGGCCATGGAACTGGGCATCCCTTACCGCAGGGCCTGGGGAATTGTACGGGATATCAACAAAAACTCCCCCGGGGCAATCGTTGAAAAACAGGCTGGGGGAAAGGATGGCGGGCGAAGCCGGCTGACCGATGAAGGGTGGCAGGTCCTTGCGGCCTTCCTGCAGGCAGAGGCCTGTTTTAAGCAATTTTCAAAAGATGAAAGCAATCGTTTTAGCAGGAGGGAAGAGCTCCAGGATGGGTGAGAATAAGGCCTTGCTGCCTTTAGGGGACAGCCTGGTCATCGAAAGGGCAATCACGCTGCTGCGCCCCTTTTTTGAGGAGGTGCTGATCTCCGGCCCCCGGGCGGATTATCTTTTCCTGGGCCATACGGTCGTGGAGGACCTGGAGCCGGAAAAAGGCCCTATCGGAGGAATTTACAGCGCGCTGGAGCATTGCAGGGAGGATGTGTTTGTACTGAGCTGCGACATGCCCTTTGTCAGTGAAGCGCTCATTGCGCAGCTCCTGGGCACAAGCCCTAAGGGAAAAATCAGCGTGCTGCGGTGCAATGGCAGGGTCTACCCGACACTGGGCATCTATCCTTATGGGGTAGCGGGCAGCCTGAAAGAGGCAATCGCTGCCGGGCAGCTGAAGATGATCCGCCTGACCGGTACCCTGAAGGCGCATTATGTCGAATGCGGTGCGCCTTATGCGGATGCCCAGCTATTGAACCTGAACACTGCTGCAGACTTGGAAACAGCCCGCAGCTTTATAAACGCTACGACCAACGACAACAACAACAACAACAACAACAACAATACTATCAAAAAGTAAACAATTGTACCTTAATTAAATTAATATCACAATGCATACCATACCTATAAAAAACGGGTTACTCCTTGCAGCCTTCCTGCTCTCAGCAGGCATGTCCGGACAGGAGAAAAAAGAACAAGACACTACTGCGGTTAATTATTACCAGCTTCAGGAAGTGGTCATAGCCGGCACAAACAACACTACCGGGCTTATCGATAAGGTAACGGCCCAGCAGCTGGCCGATTTCAATACGTTCAATGCAGCAGAATCAGTCAACCTGCTGCCGGGGGTAACCCTTTCGCAGTTTGGCGCCAGGAACGAGGGGACTATCCTTGTCAGGGGGTTCAACAATCTCAGGACACCGGTATTTTACGATGGCATCCCCATCTATACCCCTTATGACGGCAACTTCGATTTGAGCCGCTTTACCACTTTTGACCTTGAGAGCATCTCGGTAGCCAAGGGGCTGGTCTCTGTACAATACGGCCCTAACGCTATGGGGGGCGCGGTAAATATTGTTTCCAGAAAGCCGGTAAAAAGCTTTGAGGTAAGCGGGCAGTCCGGTGCCGGGTTTGCGGACGGTGCGGGCGTGAATTCCTATTTTTCCTCCTTTAATGTAGGCACCAGGCAGGCTAAGTTCTATGCCCTGGCATCAGCTTCTTTTCTGAAGGCGGAAAATTTTGTGCTCTCCCGAAAATTCGAGCCTACCGTACTGGAGGATGGGAAGGTCCTGCAGGAAAAAGGCAAGCGAAGAAATTCAGCGTCAACGGACGTAAAGATAAGTGCAAAGGCAGGCTATACGCCTAATAAAACCGATGAATACTCCTTAAACTTCAGTACCCAGGTCGCGGACAAAGACATTTCCCCCAATACCTCAAGTGCGGGGAACAGCAACTGGAGGGACTATCCGACCTATAACAAGACGAGCCTGTATGCCAAGACCCGCACATGGGTTGCCCCGAAGACCTTCCTGAGCGGGACCGCGTATTATGATACCTATTATAATGTCATGAAACAGTATGATGATGAACGCCTTAGCACCATGAATAAAAACTCGGCCTTCTCCAGTGCCTATGATGACTATACCCTTGGGGCGGTGGCCAGCCTTACCACTGAAGCCCTTACAGGCAATGTTATTACGTTCTCAGCGACCGAGAAATACGATACCCACAAGGAGCACAACCAGGAAATTGCCCAAAACGATGCTATCGGCCAGAACTTTAAGGCAGGAGAGCCTGTACAGGTATACAGGGATAATACGGTCTATGCGGGCCTTGAAGATGTGATCACCTTCAATGCATACCTCAAGGGCATTGCCGGGGTTTCCTACAGCTACAGGAGCAACATCAAGGCCCAGGAATACGGAAAGCATTACCAAAGCGGAGAGCCCAATGTACTGTATGATTTCCCGACGGGTTCCGACGGTGCTTTTGATTATAAGGCGGGCCTGATCGTTACGCCGGCATCCGGCCATACCATCACGGTTTCCGCTTCCAAAAGGTCAAGGTTTGCCTCACAGAAGGAAAGGTATTCTGCACGGTTCGGCACCCAGGTGCCCAACCCGGACCTGAAATCGGAATATGCTATGGTCTATGACCTTACCTATTCGGGAAAGGCAGGAAACAGGTTTACCTATGAGCTTTCGGGCTTCATCAATGACATCGATGAGGCTATTTTCTCCAGGACCGTAGGGGAGCAGGACAACGGTGATCCCCTGACCCAAAACGTAAACATTGGCAGGGCGGTCTTCCAGGGCTTCGAAGCAGCCTTCGGCTACCAGCCCTTCAGGGACCTGGCCATTGGTGCCAATTACAGCTATATCGATATGCAGGACAAGACAAAGGATACCGACAAGAAAGAAAAATTCACACAGGTGCCCAACCATAAGATTATAGCCTATGCCAAGGTGGATTTTGCCGCCATCCGTTCCAGCCTGACCGTAAATATGGAAACCTATGGCAAAAGGTACATCACAAGCGACGGAAGCAAGGAAGCCCCGGAGTTCACCCTGGTCAATGCCAAATTTTCCGTGGCCCTTACAAAAAACCTGAACCTGGACCTGAGCGCCAGGAATATACTGGACAGGAATTATTATTTATCGGAAGGGTACTATAGGGAAGGAAGGGCTTTCATCAGTGCACTTTCCTACAAATTCTAAATAACGATGAGCATACAGATGAGCATACACGGAAAGCTGACCGATATTGTGGGTGCCCCGCACTACCATTGCGATTTCAATGGGGCATCGGTTGGGGAGCTGAAAAAGGAACTGGAAAATACTTTTCCGGGGTTGGCAGGTACCACCTATTTCATAGCGGTGGATGGGGTAAAATCAGAAGAAGGATGGCCTTTGCCCAAGGACGCCGAAATAGCGCTTGTACCTCCGTATTCCGGGGGATGACCTAATCACTATGGCTATGGAACGTTATAACAGACAAATGCTGTTGCCAGATTTTGGCGCAGCCTCCCAGCAAAAGCTCGCCGGCATGAAGGTGCTGGTGGTAGGGGTTGGAGGCCTTGGCTGCCCGGCCCTGCAGGTTCTGGCAGCAGCCGGGGTCGGGCATATCGGCCTGGCTGACCCTGACCTGGTGGCCCTGCACAACCTGCACCGGCAGTTCCTCTTTGATGAATCCTCGGTAGGGCTGCCCAAGGTAGCGGAAGCCCAAAAAAAGCTGGCAAAGCTCAATTCGCAGGTAGCCCTTGAGGTTTTCCATCACAGGATAGACACAACAAACGCTTTCCCTATCATCAGCCGCTATGACATGGTAATGGACTGCACCGATGATTTTGTGACCCGCTACCTGCTAAGCGATGCCTGCTCTATACTGGACAAGCCACTGGTATACGGGGCCCTGTACCGCTATGAAGGGCAGGTGGCTCTGTTCAATGTCCACCGCCGGGGCTTCAGGACAAATTACAGGGACTTATTTCCCCGGCCCCCCGGCCCCGGCGAGGTACCCGATTGCAACCAGGCGGGGGTACTGCCCACACTTTCGGCCCTTATCGGCACGATGATGGCCAATGAGGTAATAAAATACAGCATTGGGGCTGAAGGCTGCCTTATCCATAAAGTGCTGGTGTTCAACAGCAGGAATTACCAGGGTCTGGCCCTGTCCTATAAAGAGGCCCCAGACAAGGAATTCCCCAAAGACCAGGCGGAATTCCAAAACTTTGATTACCGGGCATTTTGTGGCCGGCCCCCGGCCGGGGCTATTGGCTCCCGGGCGGAGCTGAAGGCTTTCCTGTCCCAGGAAAATGCCGTACTGGTCGATGTACGGGAACAGGAGGAGCACCCTAAGTGGGCTGGTGAACAAGTGATCGCCATACCCTTTAGCGCACTGGAGGAGCAGTCCTGCCGCCTGGAAGGATTCGACCAGTTGTGTTTTGCCTGCACCTCGGGGATACGGAGTGCGAAGGCCGTGGCGCTGATGGGCAAAACCTTCCCTGCCAAAGTGCTGAGAAGCCTTGAAGGAGGGATTGAAAGATATATGAAATAAAAATAAGTAAAACCAGCTACAGATGAAAGCAAACACAAACACGTTAAGGGACATTTTCCTTGAAGGGGCAATCCCCCCGGAGTTTATCGCACAGCGCATAAGCCAACATGCCGCCAAGACCCAGATCGGGGGACACAGTATTTTCCTGGGGCAGGTCCGTGAGGACTGTATCGACGGCAAAAGAATAACCGCCATTGAATTTACGACCCATAAAAAAATGGCCTTGGAAATAGCCGGGACCATACGGGAGGAAATCATCCACAAATACAGCCTTTCCTGTGCGCACATCTACCACAGCCTGGGCACTGTTGAAGCAGGGGGGATCTGCCTGCTGGTGTTCACTTCGGCCCCCCATCGCAGGCAGGCCCAACAGGGGTGTGAGGAAATGGTTGACCGCATTAAGGCCGAGGTTGCCATCTGGGGGAGGGAAATAGCGCAGGATGGTACACATTTCTGGAAAGAGAACCTATAAAAGCCTACGACCATGGTAAATATCACCCATAAGCCCAATACGTTACGAAAAGCCATTGCGCAGGCGGTTGTGGCCGTCAGCTCAGAAGCGACAGTTAAGGCGATCCGCGAGGACCGTGTGCCGAAAGGCAATGTCTTTGAAATGGCAAAGGCCGCCGGACTGTTTGCGGCCAAGAAAACCAGCGACATCATCCCCGACTGCCACCCGCTCCCGATCACATATACCGCTATCCGTTATAGGATTGAAGGCCTTGAGATCGTTATCGATGCCGAGGTCCACACCCTCTACAAAACCGGGGTAGAGGTAGAGGCCATGCATACGGCTTCGGTAGTGGCCCTGACGATGTACGACATGCTCAAGCCTATCGATCAGGGAATCGAGATCCGGAGTATCCGCCTTTTGGAAAAAAAAGGCGGGAAATCGGACTGGCAGGACACAGGGGAAGGGATCCGTGCTGCGGTCATTGTCTGTTCCGACAGTATCCATGCAGGAAAAAAAGAAGACCGTTCGGGCAGGTCCATCATCGGGCACCTGGAAAAGCACCAGGTGCAGGCCGTCGATTATATCATTATACCCGATGAGCTCGAAGCCATACAGGGGCAGGTACTGCAATACGCAGCGGGTGCCGTGGAGCTGGTGGTGATCACCGGGGGGACCGGGCTTTCCAAAAGGGATGTCACCCCCCAGGCCCTGAAGCCGCTGCTGGACACCGAAATACCGGGTATAGCGGAGGCGATACGAAATTATGGGCAGGAGCGCACGCCTTATTCCATGCTCTCCAGAAGCATCGCCGGTATGATAGGCGATACCCTTGTAATTGCCCTGCCGGGCTCGACTAAGGGCGCATCGGAATCGATGGAGGCCATTTTCCCGGCAGTGCTGCACAGCTATAAAATGATCAGGGGGGGAAAGCATTAGGCCATCCTTCCGGTACGGCAATAGTTTTTTTGTTTTAGTGGAAAGGGAGCTGAAAGCAGGGTTTGCTTTTGGTTCCTTTTTTTTTGTTTTCGGCACGGCCTGTGGCCGCAATTGAAGGTGATGCTTACAGCCTGAAGCCCTATTAAAAAAAAATCCAATAGCTGATAAAAATCAGATAAAATTGTCTGATTTAATAGTACTATTGAGGGTGCAATTCGGGCACGCTAAAAGCAGTGCCTGCCCTGCATTACACCAACTAAATAGCAGCACCATGAACCAACTGTCCCTGCGCCATTCGCATTTTATGCTAACGCTCAATACGCTGACCTTCACCATATGTTTTGCCTGCTGGACCCTCAACGGGGTACTGGTGACCTACCTAGTAGATAACGGTATCTATAACTGGAGCGTTGTGGAGACCGGGTGGCTTTTGGGGGTGCCTATACTTACGGGATCCATCATGCGCCTGCCTCTGGGGATACTTACCGATAAATTTGGCGGCAAGCCTGTTTTCAGCACCCTGCTGCTGCTGTGCTCCATCCCGTATTTCCTTTTGTATTTTACGGATTCGTACTGGATGTACCTTACCTTGAGTATGTTCTTTGGGATGGTGGGAACCAGCTTTGCGGTGGGGATCGCCTATACTTCGGTCTGGTACCCCAAAAACTGGCAGGGGCGTGCCCTGGGAATTTTCGGCATGGGAAATGCGGGGGCTGCCATCACCACCTTTGTAGCCCCTTCGCTGTTGAATTTCTTATCGGAAGGGGATGCAGAGAACGGCTGGCGGCTACTGCCTGTTATGTATGGCTGTGTCCTTTTGGCCATGGGGATCGTATTCCTGCTGTTTTCAAAAAATAAAAAGCCTGTGCAGGCTGCCGGCAAATCACTCCGCCAGCTGGTATCCCCTTTACGCTCTGTACGGGTCTGGCGCTTCGGGCTGTACTACTTCCTGGTATTCGGGCTGTTTGTCGCCTTCTCCCAATGGCTATTGCCCTATTATGTCAATGTATATAAGACCTCGCTGGTGCTGGCTGGCTTGTTGACCTCATTGTTCAGCCTTCCCAGCGGGGTTATCAGGGCATTCGGGGGCTATCTATCCGATAAATTCGGGGCCCGCAAGGTAATGTACTGGGTACTGATCTCTTCCCTTGGCATCAGTGGGCTTCTGATGCTCCCAAAAATGGAGGTATTGACACCGGGCAAAGGAATAGCCGCAAAAAAAGCGACCAGGGTGGAGCATATCAAAGGCAATGTGGTGCAACTCTCAGGCGACACCCTTGTATTGGCTGAAAAGCCCCCAATCAGCAGTGAGGAGACCCTGTTGCCCAAAGCCTATTCCTGGCAGGAGATTGTGGTGCGTGAAAACCAGCAGCTCAAAAAGAAGGAGCTGATCGCCCAGGGGGTCACCCTTATCAAATTCGAGGCCCATATCTGGGTGTATACCCTGCTTGTTGTGCTGATCGGTATCATGTGGGGGATCGGCAAGGCAGCAGTCTACAAGCATATTCCGGAGTATTTCCCCAATGAAGTTGGTGTTGTGGGGGGCATGGTAGGGCTTATTGGCGGCCTGGGCGGATTTATCGGGCCCATACTGTTCGGTTACCTGCTGGATTATTCGGGGCTGTGGACCAGCTCCTGGATCTTTGTCTTCCTTGTTTCTGCGGGTTCACTGTACTGGATGAATGCCATTGTCCAGAAAATAACCAAGAGGGCAGCCCCTGAAGTGCACCAGAAAATCGAACACCACTAGCATCCTTTACCTAGTATCCTAATTATTAATCAGCAGGCAGGCCATGCAACGGAGTGCCTGCCAAACCGCTTGATTTATGAAACCACTACAATTTGTACTCGCAATCCTTTTATTGCAGGCTTTTTTCCCGCTTTATGCGCAGGTCGATTCCCTGAAGGTTGACCTTAATGTCAGGATCAGAAGTGAAATGGACCAGGGCTACGGGACCCTTATCCCGGAAAACAGAAATGCGGAAACAGCCGTATATTCCCGTGCCAGGATGGGCATTGACTATTTTTACAATGCCCTTGAGATCAGGATCGCGTTCCAGGACATCAGGACCTGGGGACAGGCAAACAGTGTCTCAAAAACCGGCTACTATTCCCTTTTTGAAGGCTGGGCAAAGTACAGCTTCAAGGATAATTTCTACATCAAAGCCGGCCGCCAGGCCATATCCTATGACAACCAGCGTATCCTGGGCGAGACAGACTGGCTGATGCAGAGCAGGAGGCTGGATGCCTTAAGGGCAGGTTATGCCTTTAGTAAGGATTCCAGGCTGGAGATGGTCCTTACCTATAACAATGACAGCGATGATGCCAATGAGACCTTCCCCAATGAATTCTATTCGGTAATGGATGGGGGCGAGCGCACCAAAAGCTTACAGGTAGCCCATTTCCAGGCCAGGCTAAGCCCAAAAACGGATTTTTCGGCCATTGCGCTGAACAATGTGGTCCAGACAAACAACGGGAAGCATAACATGGCAGCCACAGCAGGCTTCAATCTCACCAATAGGCCCAGCCAGAGGCTGAGTGTGCTGCTGTATGGCTATTGCCAATTTGGAAAAAATACGGCCGACCAGAAAAAAACGGCCTATAATGCCAGCGTGGATGTGAACTACAAGGCCATCAGCTATTGGAACATCAACCCCGGCATTGAAGTCATCTCGGGCACCGGCTATGATGAGGATCCCGGCAAGAACCATTCGTTCAGCCCGTATTACGGGACCAACCATAAATTCAATGGCTTTATGGATTACTTCTATATGGGCAACCACTATAATACGGTCGGCCTTAATGACTACTACCTGAAAAATACCTTTTTGCTGAGCCGTACCGATAACCTGCAGCTGGACGTGCATTATTTTGCCGCCAATGCCGCTATAGCCCCTGATACGGGTAAGTACCTGGGCACTGAAATTGACCTGCTGTATACCAAAAAGGTATCCGGGCAGTTCCTGGTGAATGTCGGTTATTCGCAGCTGTTCGCCTCAAGGGGCATGGAAATCGTAAAACAGGTCGCAGACCCCCAAAGTTTCCAGTGCTGGGCGTGGATAGGCCTGCAATTCAATGGCCTGGCGAAGATCAAATAAGGCCGGATCATGGCATCGTCCGGCACTATAAAAGGATAGTCCCTGAAACCAGTGCGCTAAACTCACCTTTGTTGTGGTTAATCACAAAAAAGGTGGGTTTATGCTTTTTATGGTACTCTGCGATCTCGCGAAGCAGAGTTGCCCGCATTGCCGCATCCACCGCAGAGAGCGGCTCATCGAGCAATAGCACCTCTGCCTTTTGCAGCAGTGCCCTTGCCAGGGCTACACGCTGCTGCTGGCCCCCGGAGAGCCTGTCAGGGTATTGGCCTTGCAGCCTGCCCAGCTCCAATACTTCCAGCAGATGGTTAAGGTAGGCAGGGTCTTTTTGCCCTTCAGGCTGCGCAAAAGCCAGGTTTTGGCGTACTGTCATGTTGGGGAACAGCACATACTCCTGGAACATAAAGGCGGTATTGCGCTTTTGCGGGGGATAAAAAATACCCTTTCGGGTATCCAAAAGGACAGTGTCGCCAATCTTGAGGTATCCCAGGTCAGGCTTTACAAGCCCTGCGAGTATCCTGAAGAACGTGGTTTTCCCAATCCCTGACCTCCCGCAGACTTCGATAAAGGCACCCCGCTTGACCTTTTGGTCAATCAGGATATCCATCTGCCCCTGGGGGCCCATTAGCGAATGCCGGATAGTAATTTCGATCATTTGTAAAAGTTTATCCTGAATTTGCGGTTGACGCTGTAGATCAGCAGCAACATCAAAAAGGAGATGATAAAAAGGATAAGGGCATAGCTGTTGGCGGCCTCAAAATCCAGGGCCTGTACCTGGTCGTAAATCGCTACTGAAGCGATACGGGTCTCTTTGGGTATATTGCCCCCGACCATGACCACAATCCCGAATTCCCCGATGCAGTGGGCAAATGTTAGGGCAACCCCCGTCACCAGTGAAGCTTTGATATTGGGCAGCAGTACCCGCAGGAATGTCACCCTTTTGGATTTCCCCATGGTATATGCCGCCTCGCGGTAGCCTGCGGGCAGGGAGCTGAATCCGTTCTGTAGGGGCTGTATCATAAAAGGCAGGTTGGCAATGACGCTGGCAATGACGATCCCATTAAAGGAAAATGCCAGGCGGGTATCAAAAAACTGCTCAAAAAAGGCCCCGGCAGGGGATTGGGGGCTCATTGCAACCAGTAGGTAGTAGCCCATCACTGTCGGGGGCAGGACCATCGGCATGGAGACAAGGGTTTCTACCACCACCCTGACCCTGTATTTTGTATGGGCCAGCCACCAGGCAAGGGGAAGCCCTGCCAGCAGCAGGATACTCGTAGTGATGCCGGCCAGTTTTCCGGTCAGCAGCAGGGTGTAAAAGAAATCCTCATTCATGGCATTCTGTGGTTAGCTTATCTTGCGGCGGGCAGGTACCCGTATTTCCTCCAAATCTCCTCCGCCCTGGCAGAGCGTATATAATCCAGGAACAGGGCGGCTGTGGCGCTGTTGTTCCCCTTAAGCACAACACCGCCCTGGGCGATGGGGCTGCTCTCGCTATCGGAGAGGACATAGTAGCTGCCCTTGCCGGCCATTTCGCTGCCCCTGGCCAGGGAAAGCGCCGTAAAGCCAATATCGGCATTGGCAGAAACAGCAAACTGGGCGACCTGGTTGATGTTTTCCCCCCAGACGATCTTCTCCTTTGCCGTTTCGTAAAGCCCGGCCTTTTCCAGCGCTGCTACGGCATTCTTGCCATAAGGCGCCAGCCTGGGGTTGGCAATGGCTATCTTTTTGACCTTAGGGTCCCCAACCAGGGCAAGGCCGGGGGAGACATCCAGGGTGGCGCTCCACATCACGACCTTACCATAACAGTAGATGCGGCTTGTACCGGCTGCCTTGCCATGGGCAATCACCTGGTCCGGAAAGCCGGTATCGGCTGCCAGGAACAGGTCAAAGGGGGCACCGCTGCTGATCTGCTGGGTGAGCATACCCGAGGAGCCAAAAGTGACCCTGGTGGCTATGCCGGGGTTTTCCCGGTGGAACTGCTGCTCCATTTCCTGCAGTACATTGCGCAGGTTGGCTGCCGCCGCTATGGAAAGTTCCTTTTTACCTTCCTGGGGCTGCCTGCACCCCGACAGCAGGAAAAACCCCATAAGGAGTAGCAGCAGCGTAACCTTTGTACCGTGCTTCATAGTGTTTGCTTTTGATTATATAATGCGGCAGGAAAAGCCCAATACGGAGCTAAAGGGCTTGGTCATTCGGCTCACGGCCACTAGCATCATCCGATCCCTTTGCAAGTTCTTTCTCATCCTTGCTGTCCTGCTTTAGCAGCTGCACAATTAAAAACATGCAGCTGACTGCTGTTGGGGCTATTGCCTCCCAAGTTATTTCCATAGCCTTTGCGATAAATTTTGATAAAGTTAAAGCGATGCCCGGGAATACAGCGATAATATTCAGTGATTTACATCATGTTTTGAGAAAAATAAAGCCGTTATATTTGAAGCTGGTACATGAAGCCGCGAGCGTATACGCAAGTAACCCGGCTATCCAAAAACGACTGAGTATGAACATCTATCTTCTACTGGCACATCCTGACACCGACAGCTTTAATGGGCAACTGGCAGACGCCTACGAAAAAGCATTGCTTGCTTCGGGGCACAAGGTATGCCGGCAAAATATAGGGGAGATGCAGTTCGACCCCATCCTAAGGAAAGGCTATTCGGTTATCCAGGAACTTGAGCCCGACCTGATCCAGGCCCAGGAAAATATCCTGTGGTGCGATACCTGGATCATCATCTACCCGGTGTGGTGGGGATCGGTCCCTGCCATCCTCAAGGGGTTTCTTGACCGGGCCATTTTACCCGGCTTCGGCTTTAAGTACCATACCAATGACCCCTTTTGGGACAAATACCTAAAAGGAAGGTCAGCGCATGTCATTGCCACCTCCGATGCGCCTGCTATTTACCTGTGGTGGCAGTATGGCAACAGTGATATCAAGACCATAAAAAATGCCACATTGGAATTCTGCGGCATCAGGCCTGTGAAAGTAACGCGCATCACCCGGGTAAAATACCTGGATGAAAAAAAACGCAGGGCAATCATTCAAAACATTGTAAGGCATACTCCCAAGCTATAAGGCAGTGGCAAAAAAAATCAGCAGAAACTCAAGATTGGACATTTGCCCAGCGTTATGATTGCAATCATACTTTCGAAATAAACTTTATCCCAACTTTGGCATGAGCCTGGACTTCTAAAAAGGCTTCCCTTAGGTTCCTGTGCTGCAAAGCGGCGATCCGGCCCCAAAGCCCTAATGCCTGCAGGGCAGGGGGCAGTGTTCGCTATACAGGGACCAACGGGAAGGGATTCCAGCGGCAGGGCTGCCATGCAGTTTGCAGCAGCCCTGCCTATTGTTTTCCAGGTACGGACCAGTAGTATAAACGGTATAATAATTTATAACACAATAGTATGTCAAAAGAACATTATTACGAAGTAGACCTGCAATGGAAAGAAGGAAGGGTGGGCACATTGTCTTCCCCTGCATTGGATGAAACCATCACCTGCGCGACACCCCCGGAGTTTCCAAAAGGCATTCCCGGGCTGTGGTCGCCCGAACATTTGTATGCAGCCTCGATAAACAGCTGCTATATGGCAACATTCCTGGCTGTGGCCGAAAGCTTAAAACTGGAGTTCACAGGCTTTAGCTGCAAAACAGTATGCAAATTGGAAGTCATTGAGAACAAATACCAAATTACCGAAGCTGTGCTTGAGCCTTCGGTAACCCTAAAGGACTATGCCTCCGATAAGGATAAGGCCCTGACAGTGCTTGAGAAATCCAAATCGGCATGCCTGGTCACCAATTCCATGAAAACTGCGGTCAACCTGAACGCTACTATCATATAACTTCCAGAAATACACACCATAAGCAAACCTAGCCATTTTTACTACATGGGCCCTTTATGCGTAAAGCCTAATCGGCCCGTGTTTTTTGAACTACGATCAGAGAAATCTATGCTCAGGTTCTGTATAAAGTTTTGGACACTTTTTTAAGCGGTATACCTTTTTGAATCGATTAATGATAAATAATATAGTTAATACTTAAACCAAATTTTTGATTTAAAATTTATTTGGTTAATAGGATTTTTTTTACGTACTTGTTGTGTAATAAACCTTACCATAGAATGCCTAAGAAATACAAAATTTTATCTGTGCTATTTGCAGTTGCATTATGTATATCAGTTTTTGGCATAGGGTATTTGTATAAAAAATGTACAATTCAAAAAAATCCTATTAACCAAATA
>RCMZ01000050.1_pt1 | contig 87915 bp, 93 predicted proteins | sample 2041141 | NCBI WGS metagenome assembly RCMZ01 (sample SAMN09708263, study PRJNA481090) | Wastewater metagenome, whole genome shotgun sequencing project. | biome: sewage; isolation source: Davis station wastewater (DW) | place: Antarctica: Davis Station | collected 2010-03-01 | reverse complement strand
GAAGAAAAGCAACAACAAAATCCGGTTTTGCTATCGATTGTCACGCGCTCGTCATCGGGCAGAAAACACACTCAAATCCGGATACCCAACCTTTGCAAGGCCAACGGCGAGTTGCAGCTTGAGTTCGGCCGCTTGCTGCTAGAGAACGCGCAGCGCAACGGCGAGCTGCTGCAGCGCAGCGCCGCCCAAGGTCTGGCCGAAGCCAAGGCCGGCATCGACGGCTTGCAGGGCGCTGCGGACTGGCAGGCCCTGACCCGCCTGCCCGCCGAATCCTTCCCGTCCGCGGTGCAGCGGCGCCTGGCCGAAAGCCAGACGCTCGGTCAGCAGGCCGTGCAGAACCAGTCCGCCTTTGCCAGCGGCGTGCAGCAAGCGCTGGTCTTCTGGCTGAGCACCGTAACCCACCGCAGCGCGGAGTCGCAGACGGTCGCCGCCGCCATGCCCGATTGGCTCAAACCCTGGGCCAGGCTGCTACCGCAGCAAGGCACGACCGCAGCGGCTCGGAAGGAGTGATCCAATGACACAACAACAGCGCACCGCACTGGTCACCGGCGGCATGGGCGGCCTCGGCGAGGCCATCGCGCGCAGCCTGCACGACGCGGGCCACCGCGTGCTGCTGACCCACACGCGCGACGAGGGCGCCGCAGCCGACTGGCTGGCCGCGCAGCAGGCCGAGGCCTACGCATTCCAGGCCTACGCGGCCGACGTGGCCGACTGGGAATCCTGCCAGCGCATGGCCGCGCGCATCGCCGCCGACGGCCACCAGGTCGACATCGTGGTCAATAACGCGGGCATCACCCGCGACGCGACGCTGCGCAAGCTGGGCAAGGACGGCTGGGACGCCGTGTTGCGCACCAACCTCGACTCGGTCTTCCACGTCACCAAGCCCTTTCTCGACGGCATGCTGGAGCGCGGCTGGGGGCGCGTCATCAACATCTCATCGATCAATGGGCTCAAGGGCCAGTTCGGCCAGACCAACTACTCGGCGGCCAAGGCCGGCATGCATGGCTTCACCAAGGCATTGGCCCAGGAGGTGGCGCGCAAGGGTGTGACGGTCAACACGGTGTCGCCGGGCTACCTCGCCACCAAGATGGTGACGGCCGTGCCGCCGGACGTACTGCAGCAGATCGTCGCCGGCATCCCCGTCGGCCGCCTGGGCCAGCCCGCCGAAATCGCCGCGCTCGTCTCCTTCATCGCCAGCGAGGCCGCAGCCTTCATGACCGGCAGCAACGTCTCGATGAACGGTGGCCAGTACATGGCCTGAGAACACCTGCCTTTTCCCCCGACCGAGCCACACCATGACCCCATCCGATGACACCGCCATGGCGGGTGCGCCACCCTTCGGTTTTGGCGCGCCAGCCCCGTTCTCGCCGCTGGCCCAAGCCGCCTGTGCCTATGCCGCTGACGCCTGGCAGCGGGCGCTGCTGGTCGCCGACATTGAGCGTGAGGTTGGCGACCAGTATCAGGCCCAGCGCGGCATGGACGTACCGCATGTGCTGCACTTCGCGTTCGAGCCGGTCATGTCCGGCGCGGAGCTGCCGCGCCCGGTGAACTACGGCTTGGTGCGCATCCTGCCGCCCGAGGGGCAGCCCACTGGTGAGGGCATGCGCCCCTTCGTCGTGGTCGATCCGCGCGCGGGCCAGGGCCCCGGCATCGGCGGCTTCAAAGCCAAGAGCGAGGTGGGTGCGGCGCTGCAGGCCGGCCATCCCTGCTACTTCGTCGGCTTTGCGCCGGACCCGGTGCCCGGCCAGACGGTGGAAGACGTGATGCGCGCCGAGGCGGCCTTTCTGCGCAAGGTGGCCGAGTTGCATCCAGACAGCGCCGGCAAGCCGGCCGTGGTCGCTAACTGCCAGGCCGGCTGGCAGATTCTGATGACGGCGGCGGTCTGGCCCGAACTGTTCGGTCCCATCATCGTGGCCGGCGCGCCGCTGTCCTACTGGGCCGGCGACAACCCGATGCGCTATGGCGGCGGGCTGACTGGCGGTAGCTGGCTGACCGCGCTGGGCGGCGACCTGGGCGCGGGCCGCTTCGATGGCGCCTGGATGGTGCAGAACTTCGAGAACCTGGACCCGGCCAACACGCTGTGGAAAAAGCATTACCACCTCTACGCGAACGCCGACACCGAGGGGCGCCGCTACCTGGAATTCGAGAAATACTGGGGCGGCTATGTGTTCCTCAACGATGTCGAGATGCAGTACATCGTCGACAACCTATTCATCGGCAACAAGCTGTCCACCGCGCAGTTACTGACCTCGGACGGCGTCCGCATCGACCTGCGCAACATCCGCTCGCCCATCCTGGTGTTCTGCTCTTATGGCGACAACATCACGCCGCCGGCGCAGGCGCTGGGCTGGATCACTGACCTGTACCGGGACGACCGCGACCTGCTGGGCCACGACCAGACCATCGTCTATGCCACACACGACAGCATTGGCCACCTGGGCATCTTCGTGTCAGGCGCGGTGGGCGACAAGGAGCACCGCAAGTTCGCCAGCGCCATCGAGCAGATCGAGCTGCTGCCGGCCGGCATCTTCCACGCAACGGTCAAGGACACGCCACCCGGCTCTTTGCTGCAGGACCCGCATCTGCTGGGGATACGCCGCAGCAGCATTGACGAGGTGCGCGCCATCGTGCAGCCCGACGCCGCCTCCGAGCGCCGCTTCGCCGCCGCCGCGCGCGTCTCCGAGATCAACCTGGCGCTGTACCGCAGCCTGCTGCAGCCCTGGGTGAGGGCCTGGGCCACGCCACAGCTGGCGCAGGCGCTGCAGACCCTGCACCCGATGCGCGTCAGCTTCGCGCACTGGTCCAGCTCGCACCCGCTGGCGCCCCGCGTGCAGGCGCTGGCCGACAGCGCGCGCACGCAGCGCGTGCCGGTGACGCCGGACAACCCCTTTGTGCAGTGGCAGGAGCAGGTTTCGCTGGCGATCGAACGGGCGCTAGACGCCTACCGCACGCAGCGTGACGAAGGCTGGCGCATCGCCTTCGAGACGCTGTACGGCTCGCCGTGGCTGCAAGCGCTGACCGGCGGCGACGCCGCCGCCCCCGTGCGTCCGCACCCGGGCGAATCGCCCGAGCACCGCGCCTTTATCCGACAGGTCGAGTCCTATCTGCAGCAGCAACTGCATGTCGGCGGCCTGCCAGAGGCCGCATTGCGCGCACTGTTCTACATCTTCGGCCATTGCGGGGAGATGGACGAGCGCTTGCGCCACGAGGCCGCGCGGCTGCTGCATGAAAACGTCAGCGATCACGTCATCGACACGTCGGAGCATCGCCGCGTGCTGCGCGAGCAGGCGCTGATCGTGCTCTACCACGGCCCGGCCATCGTCGACGCGCTGCCGGCCATGCTGCGCGGCACGCCCGCCAGGACGCTGCAGGCGACGGCGCGCTTCATTGAGCAGCTGGTGCACAGCAGCGGCGGAGGGCTGACAGACCAGGGCGAACAGGCGCTGGCACTGGTACTCGACGCCCTTGCGACCGCAATCGCGGCTGCAACTGCGACAAATACCGAAGCCGAAGCATCAGCACCGGCCACGCCGGTTCACCAGCCCCCCACCAAGACAACTCGCCCATCGCCGCGGGTCAAAAAGAAAAGCTACACATGAGTGACATACAACCCATCGGGATCCTGCGCAACCGCACCTTCGATGAATTGCAGATCGGTGACAGCGCCAGCATCGAGCGCCAGCTGACGCAGCAGGACATCGCGTTGTTCGCCGTGATGTCGGGTGACGTGAACCCCGCCCACCTCGATGCCGAATACGCCGCCGCCTCCCAGTTCCACGGCGTCATCGCCCATGGCATGTGGGGCGGCGCGCTGATCTCGGCCGTGCTCGGCACGCGGTTGCCCGGCCCCGGCACCGTCTATCTGAGCCAGACACTGAAATTCCGCGCGCCGGTGCGCGTGGGCGACCGACTCACGATCAGCGTCACCGTCAGCGCCAAGGACGAGGCCAGGCGTCGCGTCACGTTGGCGTGCCGTTGCGTGAACCAGGATGGCCAAGCCGCGATCGAGGGCGAGGCCCTGGTGCAGGCGCCCGAGCAGAAGATCGAGCGCCCGGCCACCACCCTGCCCGAGGTGCGGCTGCTGGCGGCCAGCGGCCTGCCGCGCCTGCTGGACCACGTCAAACCCCTGGGCCCGATCCGAGTGGCCGTGGTCCACCCCTGCGATGCCCTGAGCCTGGGCGGCGCGCTGGATGCGCGCGCGGCCGGCCTGATCGAGCCGCTGCTGGTGGGGCCGCGCACCCGGCTGGAAGCGGTGGCCGCCGAGGCCGGGCTGAGCCTGGCCGGTATCGACATCGAGGACGTGCCGCACAGTCACGCCGCCGCCGCGCGCGCCGCCGAGCTGGGCGGCCAGGGTGTGGTGCAGGCGCTGATGAAAGGCAGCCTGCACACCGACGAACTGGTCAGCGCCGTGCTCGCGCCCGCCGCCGGGCTGCGCACCAAGCGCCGGCTCTCGCACTGCTTCGTGATGCAGACGCCGGCCTACCCGCGGCCCTTCATCATCAGCGACGCCGCCATCAACATCGCGCCCACGCTGGAGCACAAGGCGGACATCATCCGCAACGCCATCACGCTGGCGCATGCGATCGGCGTAGCCGAACCGCGCGTGGCCATCCTCGCGGCGGTGGAGACCGTGAACCCAGCCATGCCGGCCACGCTGGACGCCGCCGCGCTGTGCAAGATGGTCGACCGCGGCCAGATCACCGGCGCCGTGCTCGACGGCCCGCTGGCCTTCGACAACGCCGTCTCGGCCGCAGCAGCGCGCACCAAGGGCATCGTCTCGCCGGTCGCCGGCCAGGCCGACGTGCTGATCGTGCCCGACCTGGAGAGCGGCAACATGCTGGCCAAGCAGCTTGAATACATGGGCGACGCCGCTACCGCCGGCATCGTGCTGGGCGCCAGGCTGCCCATCGTGCTGACCAGCCGCGCTGACAGCCGCGAGACGCGCATCGCCTCCTGCGCGGTCGCGGTGCTGCTGGCCCATCACTTCCAGGGCAACCCGCCATGAGCATGAGCGTTCCTTCCTACATCGTGGTGCTGAACTGCGGCTCGTCGAGCATCAAGTTCGGCGTGTTCGAGGCCAGCGGCAGCGCTCGCCAGCCGGCTTGGAACGGCAAGGTCCAGGGCATCGGCGGTCCGCACCCCGATTTCGGCGCGCGCACTGTGCCGGTGCGCTCGGTGGACCTGGGCCGCGCGCACCCCTATGCCGCAGCGCTGCAGATCATCCGCGACGAGATCTTGTGCTGGCTGAACGGCCGGTCCATCGCGGCCATCGCCCACCGCGTAGTGCATGGCGGCGCCAAGTACTTCGCCCCTACACGCGTCGATGAGCAGGTTCTGGCCGAGTTGAAGACCTTGATCCCGCTCGCGCCGCTGCACCAGCCCTTCGCGCTGGAGGCCATAGAAATACTGCTGCGCGAGCGGTCCGATCTACCGCAGTTCGCCTGCTTCGACACTGCCTTCCACCACACGCTGCCGCCGGTCGAGCAGTTGCTTCCACTGCCACATGCGTTGGCCGAGCGCGGGCTGCGCCGCTACGGCTTCCACGGCCTGTCGTACGAATACATGGCCGTCGTACTGGCCGAGCGCCATGGCGAGGCCGCGTGCGGCCGCACCCTGGTCGCCCACCTGGGCTCGGGCGCCAGCCTGTGCGCGATGCACGGGCTCCAAAGCCAGGCCACGACCATGGGCTTCTCGGCCCTAGACGGCCTGATGATGGGCACGCGCACCGGCGCGCTGGACCCTGGGGCCGTGCTTTACCTGATGGAAGTCGAGAAGCTGACGCTGGAACAGGTCGGCCACATCCTGTACCACGAGAGCGGCCTGCTGGGCGTGTCGGGCATCTCGTCCGACCCGCGCGAATTGCTGGCCCGGGAAGCCACCGAGCCACGCGCCGCACTGGCGCTGCAGCTGTATGTACGCCGCATCGTGCGCGAGATCGGTGCGCTCACCTCCGTGCTCGGCGGGCTGGACATGCTGGTGTTCACGGCCGGCATCGGCGAGCACAGCGTGGCGCTGCGCCAACGCATCTGCTCCGAGCTGGGCTGGCTGGGCGTGGACATCGACGCGCTGGCCAACGCGACCGATGCCCCCCTGATCTCCACCGCCACCAGTCGCGTACGCGTGGCCGTGGAGCCGACGAACGAGGAGTGGATCGCGGCCCGCTATGCGCAGCGCCTGCTCGGTACCGCGGCCATTGACCCTTCCTAATTCCAGAGAGAACTCCATGTATTCCAGACTTCTAGTGCCGCTCGACGGCAGCGCCACTGCCGAACTCGCCTTGCACCATGCAGCCGCGCTGGCACGCCTGAGTGGCGCGACCTTAGTGCTGCTGCACGTGATCGAGGAGATGAAGCACTGCAATGGCTTCGAGCGGCCGCAGGTCTATGTCGAACAGGTCCGTCCCGGCTTCCTGGCTGCCGGCCAGGCCTTGCTCGACGCCGCTGCCGCGCGCCTGCGCGGCCAGGGCCTGACGGTGGAAACCCTGCTAATCGAGAGCAAGGGCGAGCGCGTGTCGGCGCTGGTCGCCCAGCAGGCCTTGTCCGCGCGCTGCGACCTGGTGGTGTTGGGCACGCATGGCCGCCGCGGCGTGGACCGGCTTCTATTGGGCAGCGACGCCGAGCAGGTCGCCCGCATTGCGCCGGTTCCGGTCATGCTGGTGCGCCAGCCCCCATCAGCCGCTACGACCAGCCAACCGCCGGGGTGGGGGGGCACTGCTGCGTGACGGCAGTCCAACCCGCCAACTTTGTTCAGAGGCTTGGCGCCGCAGCCGTACTGCTGCTGTCGCTGAGCATCGCGTCCGAGAATGCCTTTGGGCAGGAGCAGTCTTGCCCGCGCGACAACCCGCTGCGCTCGACTGGAACCCTCAATCTGCGGATCGACAATGACATGTTCGGAGGCGTCGGTCAGGACCGGGGGTACTCCAATGGGTTTCTCGTCAGTTGGGTCTCTCCAAACCTGATCGACTATATCGATGACCCATGCCTTCCGCGACTTGTCCGTGGACTGAATCGCTTTCTCGCAGTTCTGCAGCCCGAGGGTTTCGACGAGCAGAACATGACGATCGGACTCGGGCAGATGATGTACACCCCGACCGACAAGACGCGCAGTGATCTGATGGCTGATGACCGGCCTTTCGCCGGCGCATTGATGCTGAGTTTCGGCTACAACGCGAGGCTTGCAGATACGCTTCGTACCTCGCAGATTCGCGTTGGCGTAGTAGGGCCGTCCTCCCTGGCCAGACAAACACAGAACTGGTGGCACGGCATCATCGGCGTGGATCGCTTCAATGGCTGGGGACACCAACTGCGCGACGAACCGGTGCTGCAGTTGCTCCACGAACGCAGAAAGCGCGTTTTCAGGCAAGAGACGACCAACGGTTGGGGATGGGACTTGACCCGCCATTGGGGAGGCAGCCTGGGCAATTTCGCCACCTACGCGAACGCGGGCGCAGAACTGCGCTATGGAATACGGCTGCCCGATGACTTCGGTACCGCGCCGCTGCGGCCAGCCGGCGAGAACACCTCGCCCGTCAGAGAAACTGCTGGCGGCAACTGGAACGGGCACCTATTCGTTGCGCTTGATGCCCGCTGGGTCTTACACGACATCACACTGGACGGCAATACCTTCAAGTCCAGCCACAGTGTGGACAAGCGGCCCTTCGTAGCCGACATCGGCTATGGCCTCGCGTTCACGCATGGCAACTGGCGCATCGCGTTCGCGCGCTACCACCGCACACGCGAATTCCGCGGCCAGCAAGAGGTCCCCGTTTACGGGACGATCACCGTGGGGCGAAGATTTTGATGCGGATCAATCCCGTCCTGGGTGCCCCATGGGCCACCCTGAACAATTCATGAAGAACGAGAACACCCTTGCAACGACTGACTCTGGCCCTTCCCGGCAATGAAGCACTGGCCCATCAACTCGCCCAGGCCTGCGGCAGTGATGTCGGCAGTATCGAAACACGTCGCTTCCCCGACGGCGAGAGCTATGTCCGCCTGCATGGCGATCCAGCCGGGCGGGCCGTTGATCTGGTCTGCACGCTGGATCGGCCCGATCCACAGTTCTTGTCCCTAGTGTTCGCCGCCGATGCCGCGCGCGAGCTTGGCGCCAGCGAGGTGAACCTGGTTGCGCCGTATCTGGCCTACATGCGGCAGGACAAGCGATTTCATGATGGGGAAAGCGTGACGTCGCGGTCCTTCGCACGCTTGGTCTCGTCGACGTTCGACCAGCTGCTCACGGTAGACCCCCATCTGCACCGCCATCCAACGCTCTCGGCGGTCTACACCATTCCCACCACGACCTTGCACGCCGCGCCACTGCTGGCCGATTGGATCGCACAGGAGGTCGACCAGCCCTTGATCGTTGGTCCCGACGAGGAGAGCGAGCAATGGGCCGGTGCGATCGCGGCGCGCATCGGTGTCCCACATGCCGTGCTGCGCAAGACCCGCCATGGCGACCGCAGCGTGGACATCGACGCGCCCGACCTGTCCTCCTGGCGCGACAGAACCCCGGTGCTGGTGGATGACATCGCATCATCCGGACGCACGCTGATCATGGCGGCGCACAAGCTCGTCGAACAGGGGATGCGTCGGCCCGAGTGCGTCGTGGTACATGCGCTGTTCGCGGAGGATGCCTGGACACATCTCGTGCCCCTGTTCTCCCGAATCACCTCCACCGACGCGGTGCCGCATGCGAGCAACGGCATTGCCCTGGCCCCCTTGTTCGTCCAAGCCCTGCTTAGCGGCCAGACCGATTCGCGCAGCTGATCCCTGAGCGCCCCACATCCCCAGGAGAGCCGACATGCCCCCTCATCAGACCAACCCTCTTGCCGACTGGCAGGCCGGCTACGGCCCCATCGTCCACCGGGCTGAAACCATCGAACGCATGCAGGCCCTGGTGCAGCGCCTGGTCGCGCAGCAGCGCGTCGCGGACGAGGCCACGGCCCATACACTGCTGGCGGCGGCCGACCGCCTCAGCTGCACCGCCATGAGCGTGGTGGCGCACATGACCTATGCCCGGCGCATCGACCGCAGCGGCCGCCCGCTAGCGATCGAGGACTTCAAGCCAACACCCGAGGGCCACACCGGCGGCTCGCTGAACATGGTGCCGGCCTTCGTGGGTTACCTGCTGGCCAATGCGCTGACCGGAACGACTCGTGGCTGGCTGATGGGCCAAGGCCACTGCGTGGCCGCGATCGAGGCGGTGAATGCCTTGACCGGCGACGTCTCCGCCGCGCAGCGTGGCCGTTACGACCGCAGCGAAGTCGGCCTGTCGCGGCTGATCAGCGACTTCTACTCCTACGCCATCGACGAGCAGGGCCGGCCCGCCGTGCCGCTGGGTAGCCACGCGGGGCCGAACACGGCCGGCGCAATCTCCGAAGGCGGCTACCTGGGATTCGCTGGACTGCAGTACGTGCACACGCCACTGCCGGGAGAAAGCCTGGTCACGTTCCTCAGCGACGGTGCCTTTGAGGAGCAGCGCGGTTCGGACTGGGCGCCGCGCTGGTGGCGGGCCGAGGACTGCGGCTTTGCCATTCCCATCATGGTCCTCAACGGCCGGCGCATCGAGCAGCGCACCCAGATCGTGCAGGAAGGCGGCGCGGGCTGGCTGGCCGAGGACCTGCGCCACAACGGCTTCGATCCCGTCGTCGTCGATGGCCGCGACCCCGTGGCCATCGCCTGGGCCATCATCGAGGCCGAGGATGCGCTGAGCGCTTTCGCATCAAGCGCGGACAAGCGCTATCCCGCCAAGCTGCCCTATATGATTGCCGAGACAGAGAAAGGCTTCGGTTTTCCCGGCGCGGCGACCAACGCCGCCCACAACCTGCCGCTCGCGGGCAACCCGCGCGAGAACGCCCAAGCACGCGAGGCATTCAATGCGGGCGCGGCGGCGCTTTTCGTGCCAGAGCCAGAGCTGGAGCAGGCGCTCGCCGCGCTCGCGAACCACGAAAGAAGCCGGCGCCCACGCGAAAGCGCACACCCCATGGCCCAGCGCCATCCAGCGAGCCCCCAGTTGCCTCCGCCGAACGGGGTGCCAGTGGGCGCTTCGGCCAGCGCCATGGCCGCACTGGATCACTGGTTCGTCGCACTGGTGCAGGCGAACCCGCAGCTGCGCGTGCGCATCGGCAACCCCGACGAACTCGCCAGCAACAAGATGGGGGCCACCCTGGCGCTGCTGAAACACCGCGTCAACGCACCCGAGCCCGGCATTGCGGAAGCGGTGGACGGCGCAGTGATCACGGCGCTCAACGAAGAGGCCGTCGCCGGCGCCGCGCTCGGCAACAAGGGCGGGCTGAACCTGATCGTCAGCTACGAAGCCTTCGCCGTGAAGATGCTGGGCATGCTGCGCCAGGAGATCATCTTCGCGCGCCGGCAGAAGGAGCTTGGTCAATCGCCGGGCTGGATCTCGGTTCCGCTGATCGTCACCTCCCACACCTGGGAGAACAGCAAGAACGAGCAGTCGCACCAGGACCCCACCATCGGCGAAGCGCTGCTGGGCGAGATGTCGGACACTGCGCGGGTGCTGTTCCCGGTCGATGCCAACACGGCTACCGCCGCGCTGCGCGACGTCTACGCCAGCCGCGGGCAACTGGCCTGCATCGTGGTGTCCAAGCGCGACACACCGAACCGTTTCACGGCCGAAGCGGCCCAATCGCTGCTCGCGCAGGGGGCGACCCATGTGGCCGGCGACCCGGCCACCGCGCAGATGCAGTTCGTGGCCGTCGGCGCCTACCAGCTCGAAGAAGCCCTCAAGGCCCATGCGCGCCTGGCCCTCCACGGCCTGGGATCGTGCGTGACTGTGGTGATCGAACCCGGCCGGCTGCGCATGCCGCGCGACGAGATCGAGGCCGGTTTCGTGCTCGGCGATGCCACCCTGGAGAGCCTCTTTCCCCCACAACTGCCCCGTGTGCTGATGAGCCATACCCGTCCGGAGCCGATGCTGGGCGTGCTGCGCCGGATCGATACCGGCCCCGCCAAGACACGGGCGCTCGGCTACATCAACCGCGGCGGCACACTCGATGTCACCGGCATGCTGATCGCCAACCGCAGCACCTGGGTGAATGCCATTTATGCCGCAGCGCAAGTAACAGGCTGGAACAACCAGCGGGCTGCCGTTGATGGCGCGGCCGACCAGTCAGTGCCCCTCCGCGTTGAGTCGGGTGCTCCGGCCTCATCTGAAACCTGATCCAAACCCATCCAACAGCGAAAAAATTCCATGCTTTCATTGACCAGCCTCGGCGGAGCCGGCACTGTCACCGGCTCCAAGCACCTGCTCACCAGTGGCGACACACGCATCCTGATCGATTGTGGCCTGTTCCAGGGACTGAAGAACCTGCGTGAACTCAACTGGCAGCGCCTGGACGTGTCGCCGCGCGACATCGATGCGGTGGTGCTGACCCATGCCCACCTCGACCATTGCGGCTACCTGCCGCGACTGATACTGGACGGGTTCCGCGGCAAGATCTACTGCACGCAGGCCACGCGCGACGTGGCCGAGTTGATCCTGCTCGACAGTGCCTGGTTGCAGGAGAAGGACGCTGACTTTGCGAACCGCAAGGGCTTTTCCAGGCACAAACCGGCCCTGCCGCTGTACACCGTGCCCGACGCCGAACGTGCTCTTAAGCACTTCCAGCCGGTAGCGCTGCACAGCGAGGTCGAACTGCCCGGCGGCGCCAGGCTCATGCTGCGCCGCGCGGGCCACATCCTGGGCGCCACAACTGCACAGATCGATATCGGTGGCCAGCGCATCGTCTTCTCGGGAGACCTGGGGCGCTATGGCGACCGCGTCATGCACGATCCCGAAACGGTGCCATCGGCCGACTATGTCGTCATCGAATCCACCTACGGCAATCGCCGCCATGACCGATCGGACGCGGTCAAGGCGCTTGGCGACGTGATCTCCCGCACGGTGCAACGCGGTGGTACGGTGGTGGTGCCGGCGTTTGCGGTCGGCCGTGCCCAGTCCTTGATCCACGATCTGTGGCTGCTGCGTCAGCAAGGCGGCCTGAACAACGTCCCCGTGTTTCTGGACAGCCCTATGGCCACCAATGCGACCGAACTGCTGTACCGGCACAAGAGCGAACACAAGCTCGCGGAGCGCGACTTCGAGCAAGCCTTCGCCGCCGTCACCTACGTGCGCGAGGTGGAAGAATCCAAGGCACTGTCGGCCAACCGCTATCCGAAGGTGATTCTGTCGGCCAGCGGCATGGCGACGGGCGGCCGCGTACTGCACCACATTGCTGCTTTCGCACCGGACCACCGCAACACCTTGCTTTTCTCCGGCTTCCAGGCCGCGGGCACTCGGGGACGCAAACTGCTTGAAGGCGCGCGCGAGGTGAAGATGTTCGGCCAGTGGATCCCCGTGAACGCCGAAGTGGCCGAGTTGCCGATGCTTTCAGCGCATGCGGACAGCGACGAGCTTCTTCAATGGCTGTTGGGCTTTGGGCAAGCACCCAAACGCCTCTTCATCGTGCATGGTGAACCCGAGGCCTCCGAAGGCCTGCGCGAGCGTGTCCAGCGCGAACTAGGCTGGCAGGCCACGGTGCCGCTGCAAGGCCAGGAGTTCGAGCTGTGAGCGCGCGGCTGGCACCTCCACCGCCCCTGCGGGCGGTGCGCATGTACCTGCATGCCCAGCACCAGCCTGTAGCGCTCATGCGCACCGACTGCCACGTCTGTCGCTCCGAAGGTCTGGCGCCTCGCTCCCAGGTGCTGATCGTCGCAGGTGAGCGCGAGGTACAGGCTTTGCTGTACCAGATCGATAGCGACTTGCTAGCCACTGGCCAGGTCGCCTTGTCCGAGGCCGCCTGGACGGCCCTGGATATCGGCGACGGCGACAGCGTGGTCGTCCGGCATCCGCCGGTGCTGGAGTCGTTAGCTGGCATCCGCCGGCGCGTCCACGGTCAGCGCTTGAGTGCAGGGGAACTCGCGGCCATCGTGCGCGATGTGGTTCAGGGGCGCTACACCGACGTGCATTTGTCGGCTTTCCTGACAGCTACCGCAGCATTGCCACTCGACTTGCAGGAGACAGAGCACCTCACTCGGGCGATGGTCGAGGTCGGTGAAACACTGACATGGAACGCACCCATCGTGGTGGACAAGCATTGTGTCGGCGGTCTGCCAGGCAACCGGACGACGCCCATCGTGGTCGCTATCGCCGCCGCCAATGGCCTGGTCATGCCCAAGACTTCCTCGCGCGCCATCACCTCGCCGGCGGGCACAGCCGACACCATGGAGACGCTGGCGCCGGTGGACCTGGACATCGCTGCGCTAAGGCGCGTGGTGGAGACCGAAGGTGGATGCCTTGCATGGGGCGGCGCCATGCACCTGTCGCCCGCCGATGACGTTTTCGTCCGCATCGAGCGCGAACTGGACATCGACACCGAAGGCCAACTGATCGCATCCGTGCTGTCCAAGAAGATCGCTGCCGGTGCGACCCACGTCGTCATCGATATTCCCGTGGGTCCCACCGCCAAAGTGCGCAGCATCGAAGCGGCACAGCACCTGGCGGATCGTCTGACGGAGACTGCGGCGCAGTTCGGGTTGGTTCTGCGATGCATCTTCAGCGATGGCAATCAACCCGTGGGACGCGGCATTGGGCCCGCTCTGGAAGCGCAGGATGTGCTGGCGGTGCTTCGTTGCGATGAAGACGCTCCCATGGACTTGCGTGAACGCGCTGCCTCTGTGGCGGGCGTCGTGCTGGAGCTGGCTGGGACGGTGGCCGAGGGAGACGGCATGCGGCTGGCGTTGGAGACGATCGACAGCGGCTGCGCGTGGGAGAAGTTCCAGCGCATTTGCGCGGCACAGGGAGGATTGCGTCAACCCCCCGTTGCCGAGTACGTGGAACCCCTAATCGCGGCGCATGCAGGGCGGGTCGTGCACATCGACAACCGCAAGCTCGCCCGGCTGGCCAAGCTGGCGGGGGCTCCGCAGAGTCTGGCCGCCGGGATCAGCATACAAGTGCGCCTAGGCGACGAGGTTGCACGCGGCCAAACATTGTTGCTCCTGCATGCGCAAACGCAAGGGGAACTCGCCTATGCATTGGGCTACGCCAACGAGGTGGGGGAAATTGTCCGGGTGGCGCAGTAAGCGTCTAAATCTGACCCTGCCTCGTTTCCATGAATGCCAACCAAGAAAATGACGTGCCCAACAAGAACCGCTACCTGTCCTCTGCCGCCAGGAAAGAGGGAAGTACTCGACACGACCCTTGTCGAATTCGCGGGTCGGACATACAACGTTGTGTCGAAGGAGCCCCTGGCGGAATGTGCGGGCTTGTACAAGGCAGGCATCAACGCCTACTTCAAAAGCAAGGAAGAGATTTTTCACACCTTGTGCGAACGTACGGTGAAGCAGGTTTGCGATTTCCAGAGTTGGTTCCCGGATCTGACGTTGTCTGATCTGGTCGATATCTACCTTGACCGCCTGCATACGACGTTTGAATCCCCTTCCACGATGTCGATCTACCAGCTGCTTCTTACCGAAAGCGCTAGAACACCAGAACTGGTGCAGCGTTGGTACAACGAAGTTGCGCACGGGTTCAAAGAGCGGGCGCAGACCATCGTCCAAAGCAACATACGCCGAGGAGTCATTCGACCAGGCGTTTTGATCAAGTTTTTTTCCCGCTGGCCCTCGCTCCCGCACTGCTGTGGTTGAACTCCTCGATGCTATCCAGGAGCGATCCTTCCATCTCGTTCGTACAGCTACGAGATGCGCACCGGCAACTGCTGCTTGAGATTTTGCAGCCCCAATGAGCAGGGTTGCGCATAGAGTCCTGCGCGCCCTTGCGCGTCTGGCGATTGGCTTTGCGGTACAACTGCTGACAGTGTGGGGTGCACTGGCTCTGTGGTATCAGATGCCACAGCCTTCAGTGGCGCGAGGGTTCGTCGTTGCCATATGGTCTTCGTTGGGCGTTCCTGTTGTCTTGCCGCAGGCAAGCTTGCTTGGACGACAAACTCGCAACGTTACCGGATTCGCATTTGTGGTCGCAACTGCCTTCCTGCTCATGTGGAGGGGAACGCTGCATCCGTCACACCAACGCGTGTGGGCGGACGATGTCGCCCAGTTGCTGGAGGCCAGGATCGACGGCAACCATGTTCACCTGAAAAACGTACGCAACTTCGAGTGGCGCAGCGAAACCGACTACACCCCGCTGTGGGAGAGCCGCACATACGACCTGGATCGCCTGCGCAGCGCCGACCTGGTGCTTTCCTACTGGATGGGGCCGCACATTGCCCACACCCTGGTGTCGTTCGGTTTCGATGGTGGCGAACGGGTGGTGTTTTCGCTGGAAATACGCAAGGAGCGCCACGAGTCCTTCTCGGCGATCGGAGGATTCTTCCGTCAGTTCGAGCAAGTCCTGGTTGCTGCCGATGAGCGTGACATTGTGCGTACGCGCAGCAATGCGCGAGGCGAGGACGTTTACCTCTATCGGTTGCAGATAAGTCAGGCCAGCGTCCGCGCGTTGTTTCTGGAGTACCTGAAAGCGGCCAATGAACTACGGCACACACCGCGCTTTTACAACACGTTAACCAGTAACTGCACGACCATCGTATTCGAGCTGGCTCGGCTCATTGCACCCACGTTGCCGATCGACTATCGCTTGCTGCTATCTGGACATTTTGCGGAATATGTCTACGACCTGCATGGATTGACGCCCGGTTATCGCTATGGTGAATTGCAGGCACTTGGGTACATCAACGAACATGCCCTTGCTTCCGATGCATCAGGGGACGACTTCTCGATGTCGATTCGACAAAGCATCCCAGGCATCCCGGTCAACGAGGTACATCCATGAGATTCCCACAGGCCTGCCGTCTCATGGCATGGGTCGCCATTGCCCCAGTGTTGTTGGGGGGCTGCTCGATTTTCCGCCCAGCCGTTGAAGTTCATGCGCTGACGGCCAGGGAGGCCATCGAACTCAAGCGCAGCGACATCCTGACACGCGACAAGCTCAGCGATGCGACTATCCAGACCATCAGGGTGGCGGCATTGGATGTAAAGGCATGCGCAAAGCCGATCTCATCGGAGTGCGTTGAGGCCCTGGCCGCCGTGACGGGGATTGCCACGGATCGGCGCCTGGCGGCACTGTCCGAACTATGGCTGGCGCAGGCACAGGCCATGGAGCCCGGATCAGTGCAGCAAGCCGCTTGGCTTGAGACCATTCGCTATGCCTATGCCTATCTGTTCCTTGGCGACCATACTCCGGGAGAGCGGGCCTTCGAGGATCGCCAGACCCAAGTACGGGATTGGTATAACTATGCCGTCGAGCATGCTGCCGCTGGCATGTTTGAAATTCGGCAACAAATGCCTGCGCAGCTGCCAGCCCTGACCAGTGGGACCATTGCAGGCTGGGAACTGAAGTTGGATCTGCGCAGTGCGCGCATGTCGGGTAGTGCGGCGGTGCCAGCCGAACTGGTGCCGGCTTCGTCCCTGTCTTTTCGTGGTTTGCGCAGCCTCTACCGGCGCGACGGCTTTGGCGCCGAGCTTGTAGCGGTCATGCCGGACGACTCCCTGAACGCCACTCCGACTCAGGATGGCCACCCCGTGGCAAAACATAGTCAGCCAGCTCTGCCCTGGAGCGAGATGCCCGCGCCTTCCATGACGGTTCTTTTGCATCCCGACGGAGACAGCCTGGACAGCGTGTTGCATACCCATACCGCTCGTTTGACGGTGCATGACCCCTATGTGGAATCGGCCATCATGCTGCGCGGCCAACGTGTGCCGCTGGCCGCCAATTTCACGGCCGGCTACGGCCTGTGGTTGGCCCGTTCCAAGTTCAACCGACAGTCGCTTCGCAGTTTGCTTGGGCGCGAGGGGGGCATCGACCGCCCGCACGTTTACCTGATGCAGCCCTATGACCCGAACAGGCGGATCATCGTCATGCTGCACGGACTGGCCAGCAGCCCGGAAGCCTGGGTTGAACTCGCCAACGAAATCCTGGGCGATGAGGCTCTGCGCCACCATTACCAGATCTGGCAGGTTTACTACCCCACAAACATGCCAATAGCATTGAACCACGCCATGATTCGCAGGGCGCTCGGGGATACGCTGGCACATTTCGATCCATCCGGCCAGGCGCCGGCGTCGTCCGACCTCGTACTGGTGGGACATAGCATGGGCGGCGTCATCGCGAGGTTGATGGTGTCGTCAACCGATCAGTCGCTGGTGCAACTGGTTGCGGATGACGGACGGTTGACGCCGCAGCAGATCAAGCGCATAGACTCGATGCTGCACTTCGAGCCCGTTCCGAATGTCAGCAGCGCCATCTTCATCGCAGCGCCTCATCGGGGTACGTCGATCGCGGGTGGGCGCTTGGGGCGCTGGATGGCGGGATTCATCCGCTTTCCCATTACGATGCTCGAAGAACTCGCCCACACATTGGCGCCGAATGTGGCTGCCAGCAGCCGCGAAAGCCTGGGAAGCATGCCCAATAGCGTGGACAATCTCGACGAAAACGATCCTTTCGTGCGTACGGCTGCTGGCTTTCCCATTTCATCCCAGGTGCGTTATCACTCGATCGTGGCCCAGGCTGACCCCCAAGTGGCCCTCGTTGATTCCGATGATGGTCTTGTGCCTTACCGCAGCGCCCACCTTCCCGGCGCACAGTCCGAGAAAGTCATCACTTCGGGGCACAGCGTGCAACAGGACGCGGCCGCGATACTAGAGATTCAACGCATTCTGAGAAAAGACATGGCTCTGCGGGGAGAGTGTTCCACGCAGCGATAGACAATTGCCATCTGCTGCCTCATATCAGACGCGCTCCATTCTCAACAGATTCACCGAACTGGGCACGCCCAAGGCTGTGGCCGTGGTATAGCTGCGTCTGGGGTTGGGGTAGTTCGTTCTCAGGCAGATTTATGCAAAAAACCCCATGGCGCTTGGCTCGCTGTTGACGCAGACGTGGGTGAAAAGCATCCGACCATCACCCAAGGATAGCTCTCATCTCGATACAGACGTGATTCATCCGCACCTATGCGGCTCCCTACGATCATATGGACTGATCACATCGGTAGGGAGAAATCATGAACTTACGCCATCTTCGCTGTTTTATCGCCGTTGCCGAGGAACTGCACTTCGGCCGGGCTGCTCGACGGCTACACATTGAACAGTCTCCACTGTCGCGCACGATCCGCCAGATGGAGGCGGATATAGGGGTGCCGCTACTCGACCGCTTGCCACGCAGTGTTCGTCTCACGTCGGCGGGACAGGTCTTTCTCGAAGAAGCCCGGCGCGTACTGCTGGCCTTCGAGCAGGCTCAGACCAAGGCACGTGCCACAGCGAACCAGCGGAACACGCTGCGCATCGCGCTGTCGGGTGACATGGGGCAGGCCCGCTTGTCGGCGTTGCTTGCGCTGTGCCGGGAGGAGGCGCCACAGGTCGGCATTCGGATATTTGAAACGCCACTGGCGCAGTTGGTGACTGGACTGCGCAACGACTTGTATGACGCAGGTTTTGCATTGGCCAGTGAGGTGGATTCCGGCGTCGTCGCCGTGCCGGTGTGGCGAGACCCGCTGGTGGTGGTTTTGCCCGCCCGGCATCCGCTGCTGGCTTTCAAGGAAGTGCCGCTGGAGGAAGTGGCGAGCTATCCGCTGGTGCTGTGCGATCCCCAGGTCTGCGAAGGTTGCAGCCGGCAACGCGAACGGGTGCTCCGCACGGTGGATGCGCAGCCGACGGTAGCCGAGTACGTCACAACCCATTCCCTGATGCTCGCCCTCGTGGCCGCCGGCTACGGCGTGGGCTTTTCGAGCGCGGCGCACCTGGCGGGTTGCCATCAGGCCGATGTCGTAGTGCGGCCGCTGGCCGATGAGACCGCTTCGCTGACGACCTATCTACTGCGACCCGAAGGCGAAATCATGGAGCCGCTGCGGCAGTTCATCGACCGCGTGGAGCGTGTCGGACGCCCGCAAGGCGCCGATCAACGCCTGATGTGACGCGGGGATTCTGGACGGTGCGATTCCTTTTCGGTCTGGACCTTGACCCGAATTGCATCGGCGGCCGACCTTTTGCGTCACGGGCTTGAATGGCGAATCGGGCCTATCCACCCGGCATCAAGCAAGGCACCTTCAAGCTATCGAGGTCACTGCAGTGACGCAGAACGCATGAGCCCTTGCTGGATGCAAACCGGCTCAGCCGGAAGACGCATTGGCGCTTTACCTCGCCCGTTTTCCTACGAAAACTTTGCCCTGGTTTTCCGGTAAAGCGCGGCATCCCCTTCCTGATCGAACTTGGATGCGCGACTTTTCAAACCGTTGCGCCGGTAACAAGATTTTTCGCAGGTGCACTATGGTGGAGGTGTAGCGGGCACCGCAAGGAGTGTTAGCCCCCTGCGTAACGCTCGGCGACATCGCCGCACCCAACCTCCACCACGATGCCGACCGGCTCGCGCTTCATCGGGTTCTTTGGGCAATCGCTGCGCCCATGTGGGCCGCGCGCGCTTGCCATGTGTCGATCCGACGATGGGAAGAGCGCGATATGCCGAAATCGAGCAGCCACGCCTTTGGCGCAAAGACGTACTACCGACCGATCGAGGCGGCCGTCCGCTGGTGCGGTCTCCTGCGCTTCGAGCAGCGTATTCTGGAAGCGCTGGAGCAGCGGGTCATGCCGGAGCCCGGCGAGTTCCCGCGCTGGCCGCTGCTGCGCCTATATGTCGAGCGCATCTTCGACGCGCTGACACATGGCGAATTGCCCGGCGGCAAGGCCGGCATCGTGCTGGACTCGCAGCGGCCGGCGCTCGACGACCCCGAGTTGACCGTGCGCCACGTGGACTTGAAAGCGTGGATGTCGCAGTTCTACCCCGGCGATCGGCCGGGGTTTTTGTTTGACGGCATTGAACGCGTGGTGCATCCGGCGGTGAGCGTGGACACGCTCAACATCCTGCTGGCCGATCGCGAAGCAACGAAGTCGCAACTTGCCGAACTTGCCCTGGTGCATGAAACGCTGCGTATCGCGCACGAAGCATTGGCGAAGGAATATGCCACGCGCGCGGCCAACGACGAACAGGCGCGCGAGCCTGGCCTGCGCAGCGAGACGACTTACCTCAACATCATCGGCGGACTTCTGACGCTGCTGCTGGGCAATTCGCCGTCAGGTGCGGCCTATTCTTCATTCCGCAGCATGGATGCCGTGGTCAGCGCGCTGATCGCACACCACGAAGGGCGGCCGGGTCTCAGCGAGCGGACGCTGTGGAGCAAGCTCGCGCAGGCGCGGCGCCACCTTGAGGCGTCGCGCTGACGACGCGGCCAGCATGATGCCGATGCGGCGCACTGCAATTGCAGTCGCTGCTTCTGCAATTGCAGTGATTTCGGCGACCGCGGTGTATTGAATACGAGGCACTTTCCGAACAGCGCCAGTGAGCGTCAAGGAGTGTCTCTCATGTCTTCGCAGACCACCGAGCCGGCAGTGCCGGCCGAGCACCGCATCCTGCGCCGCGCCGAAGTCGAGGCCAAAACCGGCTTCAAGCGCGCGCACATCTACAGCCTGATGAAAGAAGGCAAGTTCCCCAAGGCGCTTCGCCTGGGCGTGCGCGCCGTGGGCTGGGACTCGGTGGAGGTCGAGCAATGGATCGCCGATCGCCTCAACGAGCGCGCCTGACGCTTTTCCTCGGTACATGCCATTCAACCGGGAGAAGCCCATGCAGGTGGTGTCCATCATTTCGACCAAGGGCGGCGTGGGCAAGACCACGACGGCGGCCAACCTGGGCGGCTTCGCGGCCGACGCCGGGCTGCGCGTGCTGTTGCTGGACCTGGACGTGCAGCCCACGCTGTCGAGCTACTTCACGCTGGCCGAACGCGCGCCGGCCGGCATCTACGAGATGCTGGCCTATAACGAGCAGCGCGCCGAGCAACTGGTGTCGCACACCGCGATCGAGCGGCTTGACCTGGTGCTGTCGAACGACGACCGCGGCGAGCTGAACACGTTGCTGCTGCACGCGCCCGATGGCAGATTGCGGCTGCGCCACCTGCTGCCCACGCTGGCGCCGCGCTACGACCTGCTGCTGATCGACACCCAGGGCGCGCGCAGCGTGCTGCTGGAGATGGCGGTGCTGGCCTCGAACCTGGCGCTGTCGCCGGTGACGCCGGAAATCCTGGCGGCGCGCGAGCTGCGGCGCGGCACGCTGCAACTCATCGAGGACATCGCGCCGTACCGCCACCTCGGCATCGAACCGCCGCCGCTGCACCTGCTCATCAACCGCGTGCATCAGGTGTCGTCCAATGCGCGGCTGATCCAGCAGGCGCTGCGGCAGGTATTCCAGGAGCAGCCCGGCGTGCGCGTGCTGGACACCGACGTGCCGGCGATCGAAGCCTATCCGCGCGCCGCGACGCGGGGCCTGCCGGTGCATCGGGTGGAGTACCGCCAACCGGCGGGCCGCACGGCACCCGCCGCATTGGAGACCATGCGCGCGCTGGCCGGCGAGCTGTTCCCGGCATGGCAGGATCGCTTTGCGCTCGTCACCGGCCGAGGCGATACGGGAGGGGCCGGCCATGGTCAGCGCACATGACATGGCCCGCGGCCACAAGCGGCTGCGAGGGCTGATCGAGTTCGCCCTGGGCGAAGGTTGGAAGGTGGTGCGCACCCGCGGCGGGCACCTGCTGTTCACGGAGCAAGGCTGCGCGCCGATCTACACCAGTTCGACGGCGAGCGACCACCGCGCGGAGCGCAACGCCCGTGCGCAGCTTCGCCGCGCCGACCGACAGGCGGCCCAGGGTGTTGCAGCATCTCAGGAGAACGGCCGTGGCTGACCTGACGCCGCAGGACATGGCCGCCAAGCTGCTGGCCTCGGGCTTCGAGCGCAACGGCCCTTCGGCCGCAACCTTGAGCGACCCCATCGCCGACACGCCGATGGTGGTGACGCTGGACCAGTTGCGCCCCTACGACCACGACCCGCGCGTGACGCGCAACCCGGCCTACGAGGACATCAAGGCCTCGATCCGCGAACGCGGGCTGGATGCGCCGCCCGCGATCACGCGCCGGCCCGGCGAACCGCACTACATCATCCGCAACGGCGGCAACACGCGCCTGGCGATCCTGCGCGAGCTGTGGAGCGAGACCAAGGACGAACGGTTCTTCCGCATCCCCTGTCTGTTCCGCCCGTGGCCGCAGCGCGGCGAAGTGGTGATGCTGACCGGGCACCTGGCCGAGAACGAGCTGCGCGGCGGGCTGAGCTTCATCGAGCGGGCCTTGGGCGTGGAGAAGGCGCGCGAGTTCTACGAGCAGGAAAGCGGCCAGGCGCTGTCGCAGAGCGAGCTGGCGCGGCGGCTCACGGCCGATGGGTTCCCGCTGCCACAGTCGCACATCAGCCGCATGCAGGACGCCGTGCACTACCTGCTCCCGGCGATCCCCACGCTGCTGTACGGCGGGCTCGGCCGGCATCAGGTGGAACGGCTCGCGGTGCTGCGCAAGGCCTGCGAACGCACCTGGGAGCGGCGTGCCCTGGGGCGCAACCTGTCGATGGACTTCGCTACGCTGTTCCAGGACGTGCTGGCGCAGTTCGACACGCAGCCCGACAACTTCTCACCGCAGCGGGTGCAGGACGAGCTGGTCGGCCAGATGGCCGAGCCGCTGGGAGCGGACTACGACACGCTGAGCCTGGAAATCGACGACAGCGAGAGCCGGCAGCGCGCATTGACCAGCGATCCTGCGCCGCTGCAGGCGGCAAGACCTGCGGTGCCGGTCGGGCCTTCGGCCGAGCCACCGCGACCACCGTCACCGCCTTCGCCGCCGACCGGCCCCTCGGTGCAGTCGTCGGAGCCTGGCCCTGGCCAGGCTCCGCAGGCCGGTTCCACGCCGGCCGCCAGCGACAAGGGCATGAAGCAGGGTGACGAGCGCCTGCAGGGTCACATCGTGTCCCCGGCCCCGACCACCGAACGCCTGCAATCCATCCAGCGCATGGTGGCCGATCAGATGGGCGACAAGCTGCCCGACTTCGAGGCCGACGCGCTGCGCGCGATCCCTGTGCAAGCGGGCGGGCTCTACCCCATCTCGGATGTCTGGTACATCGAGCCCGGCCTGGATGTGCCGGATCGGCTGCGGGTGCACATCGCGCAGTTCGCGCGCGAGATCGCCGAGGAAGCCGACGTGGCCGGGCAGGTCGAACCCAGCGAAGGCGGCATCGGCTTCGTCTGCGTGGCGCCCCCGGCGGTGCGCGCATTGCCTCCGTTCGCGTGTGCGGTGCTGACCTTGCTGCATGCGCTGTGCGCCGCGCCCCGACCCGCCGCCGGCTTCGATGGCGCCCGGCTGGCCGACGACCTGGCGGCCTTGCTGCATGGCGGCGGCGCATATCCGCGCCTGAGCGATGCCGGGCTGGTAAAGCTGTTCCGGCTGCTGCGCCTGGCGCGCCGGCTGCTGGATCTGGAGACCGGCGCGGCCTCCAGCAACCCCGGCCACGGCGCCTGAGCGGAGGCCATCATGTCGGCACCGCATCCGCTCAACCAGGCCGTCATCGCACAGGCGCTGCACGACCTGCGCAATGGGCAACTGCGGCGCTGCAAGGCGATGGGCTTCGGCGAGGAGGAGCTGGACGCGCTCAAGCACCCCGAACTCGTGAGCATGCTGGTCAACGCCACAGTGTCGTGGTGTTCGGTGTCGGTGAACCGCGATGTGCTGAAGCGGCTGCTGAGCCAAGTGCACGACGTGGAGCGAGAGATCGCGACGGTCGACCGCATGCTGCGCCTGGGCGCCAGCACAGAGATGGTCAGCCGCTTCTACGGGCTTACGCACCAGGAGGTGGCCCTGCGCCGCGACATCCTCGGCCTGCCCAAACGCAAGGGACGGCATCCGGTGTTGGATGAAGCGCAGGACACGGCGCTGTGGAAGCAGTGGAAGGCCAGCGTCATGGAGCGCGGCATCGCGCTGAACGACGAGGTGGCGATGCTGGCGATGACCATGGACCTGGCCGAGACCTTGAACCTGCCGATGTCGGTGATCTGGTCGGCGATACGCAACTGGATCGACCAGGGGCTGGTGTAGGCCATGGCGACCGGCGGCGCACCCCGGCGCGATGGCCCCGTGGCGCTGTCGGCACTGTTCGACGACGCGCTGCGGGAACTAGTGCCACCGGCACCACCGACACCACCAGCCCCGCGCGGCGCTGCTGCTGCATCGCTGGCCGCGCCGGTCAGCGACGGCTTCCTCTACAGCGGCAACCGGCACGAGAGCGTGCCGCGCGCGCTGTTCCTCGACCGGCGCCTGACGCCGCTGGAGCGCAACGCCTGGCAGGTGTTCCGCCTGCAGCTCCAGAGCGACGGCGTGACGGCGTTCCCGACCTACGACCAGCTCCGGCCCTATCTCGCTTCGATGCCGTGCGCGGCGCAGGCCTCGCACGAGACCGTGGCGCGCGCCTTGACGCTGCTGCGGCTGACGCGCTGGCTGAGCCTGGTGCGACGACGCCGCGACCCGAAGACCGGGCGCATCCTGGGCAACCTCTACGTGCTGCACGACGAACCGCTGACACCCTTCGAGGCGATGCAGCTCGACCCCGACTACCTCGGCTTGGTCAGCCAGGCGCTGACCCATGCGGCGAAGGCGGTGCAGATCGTCGGCATGAACACCCTGCGCGAGATCGCCGAAGACCCGATGCTCAACGGCCGCACGCTGCCCACGCGGCTGCAGGTGCTGGCACAGCGCATGGCGCGCAACAAATGGGCGGACGCGAGTTATCCACAAGCGCCTGTGGATCACGAATCCGAAGAAGGCCAGGACGGCCTGCTTCGGAATCTCGATGGCCCGTCTTCGGAATCCGAAGCAGGGCTGAAACCCGCGCCAGACGGCTCACTTCGGAATCCGAAGGAGGACCGTACTGTACGTATGGATCGTATAAATCAAGTACGTACAGTACCGCGCGCGAAGGCGTTGCAGCACCTGCGCCTGCCCGAGCGCCTGCTGCGCTTGAAGGACGAGCAGCAAAGCGGCGCGATGGTGGCCTTGCAGCAGGTGGACGAGTCGCTGCGGCAGGCGGTGCTGGACGAATGGGATGCACGCTGCCGCAACAGCGCGGTGCGCAACCCGGCCGGCTACCTGTTCGGCATCGTCCAGAAGGCGATCCGCGGCGAGTTCAAGGCCTGGGCCGGCGAAGCTGGTTCGGCATCGACGCCGCCTGCGCCGTCATCGCCGCCACGTCCTGCCGCACCGGCGCCCTCTGCACCGCCACCGCCTGCGCCGAACGGCCCCGGTCGCGAGGCGGCGCGGGCCTACCTGGCGAAGCTGCGTTCGACGCTTGGCGATTCCTGAGCAGCTATCCCCAGGGGATAGCTGGGACACGAAGCCTTCCAGCCATCGGCTTCGGTGCTGTCATGCGTCACATCGTCGCAGCCCGGTGCGGACCTATTCCCAGGGGATAGATGGAACACGCAGCCTTCCGCGCCATCCGGTTCACTCGCCGTCTTCATCGCTTGCGATGGCAGCTATCCCCTGGGGATAGACGGAACACGCGGCCTTCCCGAACGACAACCGGGAGCGCACCCGCTGCGGTTTGTTGACTGACGCCCTTCCGGGCGATGCCGATGCTGGCGGCTCGTTCCCTTACCGCGAGTCGTCACCATGGCCAACGAATCCCAGCAGCCCCTGCAGTTGAATCTCGGATCGCTGCGCAGCGCGATGTCGCTGACGCTGCACACCCACCACGCTTCACGCATCTGGCATGGCCGAACGCCCACCGAGGGCCGGCCCGGGATCATTGGCCTGAACGGCTACATCAGCGTGATGAACAAGATGAAGCGCGGCGCCGAGCAGGACGATCCCTACTCGGATTTCTGGATGCTGCGCATCGAGGACAAGCTGACGCAGACCAAGGCCAGCTTGCAGGCGCTGCGCGAGCAGGTGGACCAGGCGCTGGCCGACGTGCCGCCCGCGCTGACCCTGGGCGAGAACATGAACGTGCAGCCGGTGAAGCTGCCGCTGTTCGTCAATGCGCAGCTCGGCTTCATGGCGGTGTACCTGCTGGCCGATTACGACGACCTGGCGCGCAAGCTGATCCTCGCGCATCACACCGCACTGATCGACCGCAGCACGCTGGAACGCTGGCTCAACGACGGCGCGCACGCGCTGCGCAGCCTGTTCTCGCTGGCACAGCAGTACCGCTACTCCGGCGCGACGCGCGACGACTTCGCCTCGAAGAACGCAGTGGCGCGGGCGGCGCTGGAGAAGTTCGGCGAGTTGCCGCAGGACGTGCTCGAAGGCACGCGCCGCTCGCGCTTTGCGCCACCGATCGCGCGGCGGGCGGGCAAGCAGGGTGCAGCCCCCGATGCCGCACCCAGCGCTGGCGCAGCCGACGTGACGGACGACGATCTGGACGGCGAAGGCGCCAAGGCATGACGGCATCGTCTTCCACCGGCCAACCGGCGCGCTTCCTGCCGCTGGAACAGGCGGACTTCCAGCGCCTGGAACACGGCCCCTACCTAAAAGGCCTTTTACAGCCTTTTAAAGGTAAGGGGAGTCTGGAGACCTGGGCCAACCAATGCACGGCGCTGCGCGACGACTTGATCGGCCTGGCGCAGCGGCGCGTGCTGCAACAGGCGCGGGCCTATCCCTTCACGTTGCTCGACGTGCAACTGGCCCAGCAGACCACTGGCGCAGGCACGACCTTCCTGCGCTGGCGCAACCACGACCGTTCTTCCATGGGCGTGGCGCTGTGGGAATCGCTGCTCGACCGCCCGGCGACGCCGGCCTCGCTGATCGACGACCTGTACGCGATGGAGCTGCAGCGCATCGCTTTGAACATGCAGATCAGCCTCCTTCACACGCTGGGCCGCCAGGCCCAGGAGTGCGCCAGCAAGGCCGCGCAGGCCGAAGCGGCTTACCTGCGACGTGTCCACGGGCATGCCGCGTCCGTTCCATCCACCACCCCCAAGGAGTCACCATGAGCACGCACTTCGTCGGCGAGGGCAACATCGGTTCTGCGCCGGACTACCGCGAATTCCCCAACGGCAACGACGAGCCGCGCCGGCTGCTGCGCCTGAACGTCTACTTCGACAACCCGATCCCACGGAAGGACGGCGAGTACGAGGACCGCGGCGGCTTCTGGGCGCCGGTGGAACTGTGGCACCGCGACGCCGAGCACTGGCAGAAGTTGTACCAGCCGAGGATGCGCGTGCTGGTGGAAGGCCGCACGGTGAAGGACGAGTGGGAGGACGCCGACGACAACGAGCGCACGACCTTCAAGATCGAGGCCCGCCGCATCGGCATTCTGCCGTACCGCATCCAGGCCGTGACCCTCAGCGCCAGGACGCTGGAACCCGAGGCCGCAGTACCGCCGCCGAAGGAGGCCAAGGGGACGAAGGCGCCAAAGGAAACCAAGGCCAAGGGCTGACTCCCCCGCAGGGGGCGGCTGTAGCAACCGTCAGACGCCCGCCATGCACAGCTATCCCCAGGGGATAGCTCCAGGGTGTTCCACCGAATTCCAGCCGCCCTCCCGAAACGACGCTCCCGCTGCGCCAGCCGTTGCGGCTTTGCGCATGCCGCTGCGGCAACGCATCGCCTGCCGATCACAAAGCGGTGTCTGCGCTGATCGGCTTCCTTGCTGCCGTCATCCGCTGGCCCGGCCAAGCTGGGGCCATCCGATGAACCGCACACTTCCAAGGAGGCTTCATGCGCGTGTTCCTGTGCGAGAAGCCGTCCCAGGGCAAGGACATCGCCCGTGTGCTGGGCGCCGGTCAACGCGGCAACGGCTGCTACAGCGGTACGGGTGTCGTCGTGACCTGGTGCATCGGTCATCTGGTCGAGGCGGTTCCGCCCGAAGGCTACGGCGAACAGTACAAGCGCTGGGCCATCGAGCAACTGCCCATTCTTCCCCGAAGCTGGCGTGTCGAGCCCAAGGCGGCGACCGCAGCGCAGTTCAAGGTCGTGCAGCAGCTCGTCGCCAAGGCGGGCGAGCTGGTGATCGCGACCGATGCCGACCGCGAAGGCGAGATGATCGCCCGCGAGATCATCGAGCTGTGCGGCTACCGCGGCCCGATCCAGCGGCTGTGGCTGTCGGCGCTCAACGATGCGTCCATCCGCAAGGCACTGGGCGCGCTGAAGCCCTCGGCCGAGACCCTGCCGCTGTATTTCTCCGCGCTCGCCCGATCGCGTGCCGACTGGTTGATGGGGATGAACCTGAGCCGGCTGTTCACGCTGCTGGGCCGGCAGGCCGGCTACAACGGCGTGCTGTCGGTCGGGCGGGTACAGACGCCGACGCTCAAGCTGGTGGTGGACCGTGATCGCGAGATTGCGCGCTTCGTCTCCGTGCCGTTCTGGGCCATCGAGGTGGCGCTGTCGCATGCGGGCCAGTCCTTCGTCGCCACCTGGACGCCGCCGCAGGGCAGCACCGACGACGCCGGCCGCTGCTTGCAGCAGCCGGTGGCGCAGCAGGCCGCGGAACGCCTGCGCGCGGCCGGCGCCGCCCAGGTGCTGTCGGTGGAGACCGAGCGCGTGCGCGAAGGCCCGCCGCTGCCGTTCGACCTCGGCACCTTGCAGGAGGTGTGTTCCAAGCAATTGGGCCTCGACGTGCAGGAGACGCTGGACATTGTCCAGGCGCTGTACGAGACGCACAAGGCGACGACGTATCCGCGCTCGGATTCGGGCTACCTGCCCGAGAGCATGCTGGCCGAGGTGCCGGCCGTACTCGACAGTCTGGTCAAGACCGACCCCAGCCTGCGGCCGCTGATCGACCGCCTGGACCGCAACCAGCGTTCGCGGGCCTGGAACGACGGCAAGGTCACGGCGCACCACGGCATCATCCCCACGCTGGAGCCTGCGAACCTCTCGGCGATGAGCGACAAGGAGCTGGCCGTCTACCGGCTGATCCGCGCCCACTACCTCGCGCAGTTCCTGCCGCATCACGAGTTCGACCGGACGGTGGCGCAGCTCACGTGCGGCGGCCAGTCGCTGGTCGCGGTCGGCAAGCAGATCGCGGTGGCCGGATGGCGCCAGGTGCTGGCGGCGCCGGAGCCCGAAGACGGTGACGGCGAGGACACGCAGCGCGGCCAGGTGTTGCCGGCGCTACCGGCTGGAACTTCCTGCCAGGTCGGCCAGGTCGAACTGAAGGCATTGAAGACGCTGCCGCCCAAGCCCTACACGCAGGGCGAGCTGGTCAAGGCCATGAAGGGCGTCGCCAAGCTCGTGACCGACCCGCGCCTGAAGCAGAAGCTGAAGGACACCACGGGCATCGGCACCGAGGCCACGCGCGCCAACATCATCAGCGGGCTGCTGGCCCGCAGTTATCTCTTGAAGAAGGGCCGCGCCATCCGCGCGTCGGATGCGGCCTTCACGTTGATCGACGCGGTGCCGGCGGCCATCGCCGACCCGGGCACCACGGCGGTGTGGGAGCAGGCACTGGACATGATCGAGGCCGGCCAGATGACGCTGGACACTTTCATCGACAAGCAATCGAGCTGGGTCGCCCAGCTCGTGCAGCAGTACCGCGGCGCCACGCTCGACCTCAAGCTGCCGCCCGCGCCGAACTGCCCGCAGTGCGGCGCCCCGATGCGCCAGCGCAGCGGCAAGAGCGGTGCGTTCTGGTCCTGCAGCCGCTACCCGGACTGCAAGGGCACGCTGCCGATCGAAGATGCCGCGGCAGGCAAGCGCGGTGCATCCGGCCGCACCTCCAGCACAGCGCGTCGGCGCCCCAAGGCGAACTGACGCTCACGTCTCCCTCTGCCACGCCGGCTGCTGCCGACGGCGGGGCAAACCTCCCGCACCCCGCGGGATTCCCCAGCGCGCGTTCCCTTCTGCAACGGTGTGCGCGTCCTGCTGGCCCGAGACGGCCACAGGGCGAGAAGGTCATTGCTCCATCGAATCGCGCTCGACGCGGTTCCGCTGATCGAGGTGTTCGCGTCCATCCGCGAGCGGTCTCCTGACGCCTTGGCCCGCAAGGCTGCGAGGTGCCAGGAGACCGCTTGCGGTCGACGGTATTCGGTGCCGGTGCCCGCCGGTGAAAAAACGGGTTCCCTTTGTGTGTGGATACACGCCAGAGGATGCCGGCCCCAGCCACGAAACGGGCCGGGTGAGATTGCTGACGCAGCGAATGGCTTTGACGACGGCCTGGCCTGCTTGCAGCCCACAGGTGGATTGATTCCTCTCAGCCGAAGCCTTGCGGGGCTTCGGCGCCTTTGTCGTGGGCAGACGGATCGTGCATCGGTTCCTGCACCAGCACTCGGGGCAAACCGGACGGCGGGCGGTTCTGTTTGATCGGCGACGGCGCGCTGCCGCGCTTCCATCCTTCCCGCATGTGTCGCTGACGGTCGTCAGCACCATGCCCTGGCAGCTCCGGTCTTCAAGGCTGCAACGCGGTTCGCCGCGTTGACCGATCCAGTCCGCTTCGCACCGACCACCGCGGACGCGCGTCGCCACGACGCGGGTGCTTTCGATGTTCAACCCTTCGGGAGGTATCCGCTCCCGTCAGGGCGTGGTGCTCCCGGTCTTTCAACCACCAGGAGAAAACCATGTCCCTTGCGTTCGCATCGGCGCTCTTGAGCGCTGAACAGGCCCGCGCCGAATCCATCGGCTACCAGGCCCTGGCCTACGTCGGCAAGCGCCTGCCCCTGCAGGTGCTTTGCAGCGCAGCCGGCCACTACATCGGCACCGCCGATGCGGACGGCCCGGTCTCGCGCGAGTCGGTCAGCTACTTCCGCTCGCACCACGCCGCCGACCACGCCCTGAAAACGGGCCGCTGGCAGCAGCGCCTCAACCCGTGATTCCAAACACCTGGAGCCCATGTCATGAACCGTGCCCTGCCTCAAGAGGTACTTGATCAGATCGAGCTGGAACACCAGCACTTCGCCGCCGCGCCCCAAGCCTTCTTCGAGGCGTGGAAGCGCGGCGTCAACATCGCCGGTGCCGAATGGTTTGGCGACGGCACCCGCGACGGCCTGCAGCGTGCCACCACCAAGTGGGATCTGCGGCCCAAGCTGCTGATGCTCAACGACGCCCTCGGCGTCCTGAGTAGCGGCCAGCGGATGTTCCTGTCCGCGATGGTGAGCTTCTACAACGCCCGCGAGGGCGGCGCGATGCTCAAGCGTTGCGGCTTCGAGGGTCTGTCCGACCTGGGCGGCCTCGATCTGGAACGGCGCAAGGTCATCGCCGACCTGACGCTCAACTACAACGGCTGGTGAGCCGCGCTGCGGCGCACCGACGTTCTTTTCTTCCGACCCCACGAGGGACATGCGTCCCGCCAGGGGCCATGTCCCTCCTTCCACCCGGAGCCCTTGCGGCCTCGGGATGTCCCTGCGGATGCCTTCGTCCGCCAGGGGCGAGGGCTCCGCGCCTTTCATCGCAAGGAGTCCTTCATGGCCAACACCTACTCCGACGCCACCGGCGTCCTCATTCTCGACCGGGTGACGCCGGTCATCTCCGCGCTGTTCGGCGCCTTTCGCCTCGATGCGAGCTATCCCGGCAACGGGAGGGCTTATATCGCTCGCCTCGCCGAGATCAACGATCCGCAATGGAGCGACGTGCTCGACGGTCTGCTGACGCTGGCCGCTCAGCTCGATCTGCCCGCACCGGACGACGCCGAAGGCGAGGATGGCGAAGACCGTGACGCCGAACTGTCGATGCCTGCCCTTATCGACCTGATCGCCCCGCACTTCGGCGCCGACCAGAACCAAGACCTCGCCAATCTCATCGAGCACCACCCGTTTGAGGGCAGCGCAGACCTCGACGCGCTGTTCCTGATCGCCACGTGCTTCGACGACGGCCATCACCTGGTCGCCATCCAGCTCGAAGGATGCTGGCGTTGCAGCCGCCCACGGCTTTTCGAGTTCGGCGGGCATGGTTGCTTCATCAGCCGCGAGCTGACGGTATCGAGCGAATCCACGCATGCGCTGCAACTCGGCGCGGAACTGCGCACCGCAATCCTGGCCGGCGACCTTGCGGCGGCGGCCAACCGAATTGCCAACGAAACGCTGGCGCTACTGGCGGCCATCACCGACGACCAGGTTCGCGCACGCCTGCGCAGAACCGTCGCTGACCGCCTGCTCACCGACCCGTCCTCCGTCGCTGCCGGCTGACCGGCTGCCACTTTATCCACCCGCTGGGGTTCAATCCCCAGCAGGGGATTGCCTCGGCCATCCTCTGCTGGAGAAATCCCATGTCCTACTCGAACAACAATCCCTTTGTCCGTGGCTACGACGGCCTGTCCGTCCAGCGGCTGATTGCCATCTCCTACGACGACGATTGCCCGCTGACCTACCTGCCGCTGCATCCTTCGCAGTCGAATCTGCCGGACAGCCAGCTCGAACGGCGGGCCTGCATCTTCTCGGACGACTTCGTGCTGATTACCGAGGACCAGGCGGTCCCCGATGAATTGCAGGCGCAATGCCCCAGCCACGGGCTCGCCCGCAACGTGGTCTACGCCGTCATGGCCCAGGAAGAAGGCAAGCCGCTGCACGTCGGCGATACCTACTCCGACGAAGCCGCACGCGAGGTAGTGCGGCGCCTGCGCTATGAAACCGGCTTCTACAGCCGGTGCTGGGAGATCAGCAGCGGGCACCTCGACACCGAGGCTCATCGCTTCCTCGCCGAGCTGGCGGACATCGCCACGCCGACGCTGTTCCTGTTCATCGCCTTCCGCATCCCGTACAGCCCGGCCATCGGATTGAAGCTGATCGCCACGCCCTGGACCGACGAGAACCTGCGCGCGGTCGAAGGCATCACTGCCAAGCGGCTGATGCAGGAGCACCGCAAGAAGGGCATGCCGGAATCCTTGATGCAGGTGCTGCACCTGGCCGCGCTCGCCGACGTGCGCATGCTGGTCTTCGATGCCGATGCGCAGGTGCTGGACGGACTGCCGATCTACGACGACTGACACCACCTCACGAGCCTCCACGCGGGGCTCGTTTTTTTGGGGGAAGTCGGTGGCGGCGCAGTGCCGATTCCCTCGCGACGCTGGCCTGCGTCTGCCGCACGCTGATCGCATGTTCGCTGGAGTTGCCGGCAAGCATGCCCAGGCAGTCGAGACCTTCGAGGCTGCGGTGCGGTTCGCCGCGCTGGTTGTTTTTCCTTCCCGGGGCGCATGTCGCGTCCATCCACCTCACTCCAAGGGACACACCTCCCTTGCGGGCGGGAGTTCCTTGGATTGCCACAAGGAGCTTCCCAATGGATACCCAAGCCATCCGTGCACAGATGCCGACGCTGGTTCGCGGCCACGTGCCTTCCAACGTCCGCAGCTTCAAGTTCAACATCTTCGATGGTCAGCCCAAGGTTTCGACGCTGGGCTTCCACGTCGATCCCAAGCCTTTCGAGGGCAAGGTCATCGCCACCACCGACGAGGCCATCGTCGTCAAGACGGGGCGGGCCGAGTTCGCCGTGCTCGACAAGGCGCTCGTCACCGACGTGCCCGACGAAGGCGCCAAGGTGCAGGTCGAACCGTATGCGCGGCGCCGCTTCGACGGCCTGCGCGCGGACACACCCGAGGAGAGCACCGAGTTCACCGCCGGCGGCCAGCCGTACACGGTGAAGCGGCTCATCCTCGGCTCCGCGCCGGCCAAGCTGCCGATCCCCGCGCCGCAGTGCCCCGAGCTGCAGGAACTGGTCCACCAACTGGAGCAGTTGCCTGCACCCGATGGCTTCCGGCGCGTCACCCACCTGCTGGTGGATGCCGGCGCGCGGGACTTCACGGTGGTCGATCCGAGCCCCAGCAACATCATCGCCACGCCGCCGGCCATCGGCTTCACGGTCGCCTCGGCGAAGTTCCAAGGGCGCGTCACCGTGCTCTACGAGCGCGGCCTCGATCTCTACGCGGTGGAACTGCGCCGCGACGGCGAACTGGTCGAGCGGGTCGATGAAGTGTTCTTCGACACCCTGGGCCAGACGCTGGAGCGGCTGATCGACGACGGCACCTGGCGCCTCATCCGCGTGCAGCGCCTGTCTGGCAGCAAGCCGGTCTCGCACTGACCCCTCTGCGTCCCCATGCGGCTTCCCGTCCTCGCGGCGGGAAGCCTTCTTCTTGCATCCGCTGGAGATCACTTCCATGACTGTTCGATTCAAGGCCGCCGATTTGCGGCCCGTGCTGACCGAGGCGCTGGCCAACCAGTGCCGCGTCATCCTGGTCAAGGACCAGGGCGTCTATTTCATGGCCGAATGCGGCGAGCGTCGGCCCGATGGGCGACGCAAGACCATCGCCTACGCCGTTGGCTGCAACCCGGACGCCGATCCGTTCGACGACTGGTGGGAACTGGCGCGCGCCGAGTTCGGCGGCGACGACTTCGGCGAGTTCTTCGATTTGCACGATGGCGTGTTCGCGCGGCTTCTGCACAGCGAGGATAACCTCGAAGTCTCGGCCACCGCTACACACCTGTCGTTGCAGGTGGTGCCGCCGGCACAGTCCGGCCACTGACCGCCAGCCCTTCAAGCCTCCTCACGGAGGCTTCTTCTTTTGTGCCACGGCCGCAGCCGCGCGCACGCGCTTGTCTCCAGCCCCGATCGGGGCCGCCCACCGGCATCCGCCGGGGCCACCGACTGGAGACAGCCCGTATGCGCGACCCGTTCCGAATCGAATCCCCCACCTGCATCAGTTTCAGCGGCGGGCGCACCAGCGCGTACATGCTCTGGCGCGTGCTGCAGGCCAATGGCGGCTTGCCGGCCGACACGGTGGTCTGCTTCGCCAACACCGGCAAGGAGGTCGAAGCCACGCTGCGCTTTGTGCGCGGCTGCGCCAAGCATTGGCAGGTGCCCATCCACTGGCTTGAATACCGGCCGACAGAACCGGGCTTCGCGGTGGTGGACTTCGATACCGCCAGCCGTAAGGGGGAACCTTTCGAGGCGCTGATCCGCAAGCGGCAGTACCTGCCGAATCCCGTGGCTCGTGGCTGCACCAGTGCCCTGAAGATCAGGACGATGCACCGCTTCCTGCGGCGGCAGGGCTGGACCGATTGGGACCAGTTCATCGGCATCCGCGCGGACGAACAGCGGCGCGTCGCCAAGATCAGGGCGCGCGGCCATTCCACCGAATCTACCCACGAAACCATGTGCATGCCGCTGGCCGAGGCCGGCGTGACCGTGCGCGACGTGTCCGCCTTCTGGCAGGCGCAGCCCTTCGACCTGGAGCTGCTGACCGTCAACGGCCGCACGCTCGAAGGCAACTGCGACCTGTGTTTCCTCAAACCCCGCGGCCAGCGCCTGGCACTCATCAAGGCCAGACCCGAGGCCGCGGTGTGGTGGATACGCATGGAGTCGCTGAACCTCGCCAGCCGCCCCAGCGGCGCGCGCTTCCGCAACGATGGTCCGAGCTACGCCGACCTGGCGCGCTTTGCGGCCGACCAACGCGACCTGTTCGATGCCGCCGAAGAACCCATGGCCTGCTTCTGCGGCGACTGACGCGCGGGCCGTGCCGCCGCGGTTCGCCGTGAGGCCGCTGTCGCTGCGCGCGGCCAACGCCTTCGTGCAAGAACACCACCGGCATCACCGTCCTGTGCAAGGCGGCAAGTTCAGCCTGGCGGTCACGCTGGGCGACGGCGATGCGATGCCAAGCCGCATCGTCGGCGTGGTGATCGCGGGCCGCCCGGTGGCGCGGCACCTCGATGACGGCTGGACGCTCGAAGTCACGCGGCTGTGCACCGATGGCACGGCCAATGCCTGCAGCAAGCTCTATGCGGCTGCTGGCCGCGCGGCACGCGCGCTGGGCTACACGCGCCTGATCACCTACACGCTGCCGGCCGAGGGCGGCGCCAGCCTGCGGGCGGCCGGCTGGCGCCTGGTCGGACAGCGCGGCGGCGGCAACTGGAACCGTGCGCGCCGGCCGCGGCGGGACACGCCCGAGGCGCTGCGCGTGCCCAAGCTGCTGTGGGAGGCGCCGTAGAGGCGAGCCTGGCGCTCGGCGCCAATGCGGACAGCCGCAGATGCCGATTACCGCTCGCGCGGGCGCGCGTCTGGCGCCACGCTGCCGCCATGTTCCGCTGACACCCGTCAGCAGCATGCCCAGGCAGTCTCGATCTTCAAGACTGCGACGCGGTTCCGACCGCGTTGATCAACCAGTTCGCTCCGGCATCCCAGCGCGAACGGCCATCGGTTCTCCCGATGGTGATGCCACCCAAGCTGTTCCTTCAACCCACGCGGGGGTTCCACACCTTCCCCGCCTTGGGTCGGGTGTGTCTCCGCCTCTTTGTTCTGAGGAGATTCACCATGACCACTTCCACCGAAAAGTCTTTCTTCGACCTGCACATCACCGGCCTCGGGTATCTCAATCGCATCCGCGAAGTGAAGCCCAAGAAAGGCGATGCGTTCCTGGCCTGCGACATCGCGGCGCTCAACGGCCCCAGCGATGACGTTGCCTACGTGCGTTTCGACACGCGCGTCTCGGGCTCCGAAGCGCAGCACCTGGTGCGCCGCTGCATCCAAGCGGTCGATGCCGAGAAGAAGGTGATGATCGGCTTCCGCCTGGGCGACCTGTGGGCCGACACCTTCACCTACTCCAAGGGCAAGCGTGCCGGCGAGCAGGGGGTGAGCCTCAAGGCCCGCCTGCTGTTCGTCAGTTGGATCAAGGTCGATGGCAAGCTCGTTTACAAGGCCGAGCCCAAGCCGACCGATGCCGACGACCGCGACGTGCGCAACACGGATGTCCCCGCGACTTCCGCCGAACCGCAAGCCGCCGCGCCCGAGCCTTCCAGGCCCGCCGCCGAAGCTGCCGATGAAGCCGCTGCCGATGCCCCCGCATTGGAAGTTGCCGAGTCGTTCTGATCCGCAAGGCCCCGTTCCCCGGGGCCTTGTCTTCTCCCACTCGCGTGCGCACGCGCGCCGTCGCCATGACGGCCGTGTGCGTGATCGCAGCTTCGTCCGCAGGAGTTCTTCATGATCACCATTCCCGGCCAATTGGCCATCAAGACCATCCACGGCCGCAACGGCGACTTCAACGTCGGCCGCCTTGCGACCTCCATCGGCGAGTTCGTCGTGAAGAACGCCGAACTCGACCAGTACGCCGAAGGCAAGTACGAGGGCGATTTCGCCATCGCCGAGATTCGCCCGTCCACGTACACCGCTAACGGCCGCATGGTCATCGAGATTCGCGCCCTTCTGGGCGGGATGACCTTGTCCAACATCGACGCCCTGAGCCGCGACGATGCCAGCCGGCTGAGTCCGCAGGAAGTCGATCCGATCGACGAGGAAGCGCAGACCGCCGCACCGACTGCAACGACCGCCCCCAAGGCGGCCGGCAGGAAGAAGGCGCGCAGTCCGCGCGACCCGCTGGTCGATACCACGCCGTTCGGCAGCGAACCGGCGACTGCATCTGCTGAGGCTTCGGCCGATGCAGACGATGGCGGCGACGCGACGCTGTTCGGCGCGCTCTGGCCGCTGGGCGATGTCGTCAAGCTCGATGCTACCGTGGATCGGCGTGTGCTGCGTCAGCAGCGCGACCGCCTCGGTGATCTCGGCTACGAGTTCGCTCCGCTGTCCCAGGACTGGCACCTCGCCAGGGTCTGATTCCCACCGCCGCCTTGCGCGGCATTCCACCACCCACCGGGGTTCCTCCCCGGTGGGGCGGGGCTCCGGTCTCTTTTTTCCCAAGGAGATCGTCATGCAACTTGCATCCCGCTTCGCTCATCGCTCCCCGGTGCTGCGCTCAAGTCACCCGCTGTCGGATGATCAGATTCGCACCGTGGCCCCTTCCATCTTCGCGGACACCCCGCACGAAAGCCGCTCCGAACGGTACAGCTACATCCCCACGGCGGCTGTGCTGACCGAACTGCGCAAGGAAGGTTTCCAGCCGTTCATGGTGTGCCAGACCCGCGTGCGACACGAGGATCGCCGCGAATACACCAAGCACATGCTGCGCCTTCGCCACGCCAGCCAGATCAACGGCGCCGAGGCGAACGAGATCATCCTGCTCAATTCGCACGACGGCACCAGCAGCTACCAGATGCTGGCGGGCATGTTCCGCTTCGTCTGCCAGAACGGGCTGGTGTGCGGCGACACGTTCGCCGACGTGCGCGTACCTCACAAGGGCAACGTCACCGATCACGTGATCGAAGGCGCCTACGAGGTGCTGCACGGCTTCGAGAGGGTGCTGGACTCGCGCGACGCCATGCGTGTCATCACGCTCGACGACGGCGAGGCCGAAGTCTTCGCCAGATCGGCGCTGACCCTCAAGTACGACGATTCGGGCAAGGCATTGCCCATCACGGAGACCCAGATCCTGCGGCCCCGTCGCTTCGACGACAACTGCGCCGATCTGTGGTCGGTCTTCAACCGAATCCAGGAGAACCTGGTCAAAGGCGGCCTGGCCGGCCGCGCCGCCAACGGGCGCCAGCAGCGCACGCGCCCCGTTCAGGGCATCGACCAGAACGTCCGGCTCAACCGGGCGCTGTGGCTGCTCGCGGATGGCTTGCGCCAGCTCAAAGCCTGACCCACAAGCGGATCGTGTCCATGCGGCATGGTCCGCTTTTTTCTTTGATGGGTGAGTCTCTGGCAAACAGGGGTGCGCTGCGCGGCGGATTTTCGCTGCCGTAAACCACCCGCATGAGCGCAGGCTACGCCCATGTCCGTCGGCGCTGCCGACAACATGCCCAGGTAGCCCAGACCTTCAAGGCTACGGTGCGTTGCGACGCACGGTCTGATTCTTCGCCACGACGCTCACCGCGTTTTCTTCCATCCCCCTGGGGCAGTGACTGCCCTCGCGGGTGGTGCTGTCTCCGCTCACTTCGAGGACATCACCATGCCTGCACCTTCTTCCCCCAAGACGCTCTATCGCATCGACGAATGCCCCGACCTGATGGCCGATGGCGTCGTCGGTGACGAGAACGGCAACCTGGTCTTCATCTCCCTCTGGGCGCGCGACACCGCCGTCCAGGAATTCCTGGCTCGCCTCACCCTGGGCCGGGACGAACAGGGACTGGATCAGTTCCACGTCATCACCGAGCAGGGCGCGAGCATCCCGGTATTCGTCGGCAACGTCGAGAACCTGGAGAAGCGCAGCGCACGCGCCTACCGGCGCACGCTGTTCGGCTCGCTGACCAACATCTGGCTGTTCGACCGGCGCTGCGTCAAGCCCGACAAGGCCAACGCCAGCGCGCTGGCGCTCCTGCCTCGCGATTCCACGCACCGGCTCGACCGGCTGTGGAAGCTGGTGCGGGACACCTGCCCGCTGCCGCTTCTCGATCCCTGGCGCGAACCCGTGCTGGAACTGCTGCAGGCGAAGTCGATGCTGACGCGCCTGCCGTTCGCCCTCGGGGCTCTGGAAGGCCATCGGCTCGCCATCGACGTGCCGACGCTGACCCAGGTGCTGGGCGGCCTGATCCGCAGCGGCGCGCTCGTCGCCGGCACGCCCGCCAGCCGCATCCCCTCGGCACAACCGCTCGAAGCGGTGGCTTGAGGCTCCTTCACCGGACATGCACGCGCGCATGTCCGCATCCCTTCATCTTCAATGCCAGGAGATTCCCATGGCCCTCATGTTCCCGCGGCTCGCCCGCAACTTCGTCAAGAACGGGTACTTCCCCACGGATGAACCCACGCTCGAAAGAGCACTCGCCGCGCTGGCGCCCGCCGAATCCTCGAACGGGCCGCTGTGCATCATCGATCCCTGCGCCGGCGAAGGCGTGGCGATCGCCGAAGCCGCGCACGCCCTCGGGCGCGAGCAGGTCCAGGCCTTTGCCGTCGAGTACGAGGCCGAGCGTGCACGCCATGCCCGGCAACTGGTCGATCGCTGCATCCACGGCGACCTGATGGACACGCTGATCAGCCGGCAGAGCTTCGGCCTGCTGTGGCTCAACCCGCCGTATGGCGACCTGTCCAAGGACACCAACGGCAATGTCGGCTACCAGGGCCAGGGCCGCGCCCGGCTCGAAAAGCTGTTCTATCAGAAGGCGCTGCCGCTGCTGCAATACGGCGGCGTGCTGATCTACATCGTGCCGCACTACGTGCTCGACGCCGAGCTGGTCGGATGGCTGACCCGGCACTTCGCCGATCTGCGCATCTACCGCGCGGTGGAAGCGCAGTTCAAGCAGGTGGTGATCTTCGGCCGCCGTATTCGTCAGCGCGACCAGGCATCGGATTCGGTCAAGGCCACGCGCGCGCTGCTGCTGCAGATCGGGCAAGGCGACGCCGAAGCCGAGGAACTGCCAGTCGAATGGCCGTTCCTGCCTTACACGGTGCCTGCCAGCCCGGCCGAGCCGGAGCACTTCTACCGCGTGACGATGGAACCCGAGCAGTTCGCCGAGGAAGTCGGCCGGCTGCAAGGGCTCTGGCCGACGCTCGATACGCACCTGGGCGCCGCACAGCAATCGCTGCGGCCTCCGGCGCGGGCCTTGTCGCACTGGCATCTTGCCTTGGCGCTTGCTGCTGGCGCGATCTCCGGCGTGGTGAAGTCCAAGACGGGCCGCATGCTCGTCGTCAAGGGCGACACCCACAAGGAGAAGACGCTGCAGACGGAATACACCGAACGCGACGACGGCTCCGTGGCCGAGACGCGCATCCTGACCGACAAGTTCGTGCCGGTCATCCGTGCCTGGGACATGACACCAGGCTCGCCGACCTGCGGCGAGGTGTTGACCATCCGCTGATCGCTGTTCCCTGACGGTTCGCCGTCGATCTGTTCTTCCACTGCGGCTTCGCGCCGTTCTTCTCTTCCCACCCCGGGGCATGCCATCGCCCCGCAGGGGGAGGTGCATGCCCCATCTTCATTGGAGCATCACCATGTCCCTCGATACCGACGTTGTTCCCGCCGCCGATGGCACGCCCGTCCAGGGCGACCTGCTCGACGCGGCTGCTTCTCCACTGGCGATGAGCCTTCAGGATTTCGTTGCCGAATTCGGCGACGAACTGCTGGATTCGCTCAACCGCGCCAACCCTCCCGTCTACACCGGCCAGGCCCGGCCGCATCGCCAGCTCGTGCTGGCCAGTCTCAAGCGCAAGCTGTTCGGCGCGCAAGCCGAGGTGGTGCATGCCGTCACCGAGCTGCTGGCCGACCGCGGCGAACGCGCCGCGATCGTCAATGGCGAAATGGGCTGCGGCAAGACCACCGTTGGCATCGCCACGGCGGCCGTGCTGCACGCCGAAGGCTACCGTCGCACGCTCGTCTTGAGTCCCCCGCACCTGGTCTACAAGTGGCGCCGGGAAATTCAGGAGACCGTGGCCGGCGCGAAGGTCTGGGTGCTCAATGGCCCGGACACGCTGGTCAAGCTCATCAAGCTGCGCGAGCAGTTGGGCGTGCCGGTGCGCGGCCAGGAGTTCTACGTGCTCGGCCGTGTGCGCATGCGCATGGGTTTCCACTGGAAGCCAGTCTTCAACGTGCGGCGCACGCGACACGGCGATGTGGGCGCATGCCCGGACTGCGGCCAGGTCATCACCAACCTCGACGGCGAGCCGATCAACCCGGTCGAACTCGAAGCCGAGGACTACCGCCGCCGGTGCAGCCATTGCGCCGCACCGCTGTGGACGCTGATGCGACCCAGGAGCCTGTCCGCCAGCGACCAGTCCACGGCCGTCTTCAAAGCCTTGCAGCGCATCCCGACCATCGGGGAAGTCACCGCGCAGAAGCTGATGCGCAAGTTCGGCGACTCCTTCCTGGCGTCGATGCTCGGCGACAACATCCACGAGTTCATCAACCTCATGGATGGCAACGGCGAGCTGGTCTTCTCGGATCGCCAGGCGCACCGCATGGAGCGGGCGATGGCGAACATGGAGTTCGGCTTTGGTGAGGGCGGCTACCAGCCGTCCGAGTTCATCAAACGCTACCTGCCGCAAGGCACGTTCGACCTGCTTATCGCCGACGAGGCGCACGAGTACAAGAACGGCGGCAGTGCCCAGGGCCAGGCCATGGGCGTGCTCGCAGCGAAGGCGCGCAAGACCTTGCTGCTCACCGGCACGCTGATGGGCGGCTACGGCGACGATCTTTTCCACCTGCTGTTCCGAGCCCTGCCGGGACGAATGATCGAAGACGGCTACCGCCCGACCAAGAGCGGCAGCATGACCTCGGCCGCGATGGCGTTCATGCGCGATCACGGCGTCCTCAAGGACATCTATTCCGAGAGCACGGGCACGGCGCACAAGACGGCCAAGGGCAACAAGGTCTCGGTGCGCACGGTCAAGGCGCCGGGCTTCGGCCCGAAAGGCGTGCTGCGTTGCGTGCTGCCGTTCACGGTCTTCCTGAAGTTGAAGGACATCGGCGGCAATGTGCTGCCGTCCTACGACGAGGAGTTCCGCGAGGTGGCGATGGACACGGCGCAAGCCGCGGCCTATCGCGACCTGTCGGGCCGGCTGACCACAGCGCTGAAGCAGGCGCTGGCGAAACGCGACACGACGCTGCTCGGCGTGGTCCTCAACGTGCTGCTGGCCTGGCCGGATTGCTGCTTCCGGTCGGAGACGGTGGTGCACCCGCGCACGCGCCAGACCTTGGCCTTCGTTCCGGCTCAGTTCAACGAGCTGGAGGTGATGCCCAAGGAGCGCGAGCTGATCGAGATCTGCAAGCAGGAGAAGGCTGCGGGTCGCAAGACGCTGGTCTATTCGGTCTACACCGGCACGCGCGACACCACGTCGCGCCTGAAGGTGCTGCTGGAGCAGGAAGGCTTCAAGGTGGCGGTGCTGCGCGCGAGCGTGGATGCCTCCCGCCGCGAGGACTGGATCGCCGAGCAGTTGGATCGCGGCATCGATGTGCTGATCACCAATCCCGAGCTGGTGAAAACCGGCCTGGACCTGTTGGAGTTTCCGACGATCGTGTTCATGCAGTCGGGCTACAACGTCTATAGCCTGCAGCAGGCGGCCCGGCGCTCGTGGCGCATCGGCCAGAAGCAGCCGGTTCGCGTGATCTACCTCGGCTACGCGGCTTCCTCGCAGATGACCTGCCTGGGGCTGATGGCACGGAAGATCATGGTCTCGCAGAGCACGTCGGGAGACGTGCCCGAATCGGGATTGGACGTGCTGAACCAGGACGGTGATTCCGTCGAGGTGGCACTGGCCCGGCAGCTCGTCGCGGCCTGATCCACCCACCCATGCCGGCTGCCCTTCGGGGCGCCGGCTTCTTTTTTCTGCGCCACTGCGCCACGCCATGAAGTCGGGCGCATGCCAGTTCCCTTTGTTTGCTGCCCGAACGCTCTGTGGCGGCGATGGTGAGGGCTCCGTGTTCCAGGGAACTGCACCATGCAATCACTCACCTGCGTCGCCCATCGCCTGGTTGTGCCCGCCTTGCTCGTCGGCTGCGTGCTCATCTCCGGCTGCGCCGCCACCGGCGCGGCGAATGCCCCGACGGCCACTGCCGTGCCGCCCGAGCCGGTCTTGTCGGCCAGGATCATCTACCCGGAACCCGAGCCGACCCTGATCCCGGTCGCCCGCTACGGGCGCTACACGCTGGTCGAGCTGGTGCCGGAACCGGCGCAGCGCGACCTGACGCAACAGGTGATCGAGGTTTCGATTCCGCCGACCTTCGATGCGAACGTCGGCGATGCCCTGCGGCACGTGCTGCTGCGCACCGGCTACCGGCTCTGCGACACGACTGAGGCCGCGGCGCTGTACGCGCTGCCGCTGCCGGCGGCGCATCTGCGGCTCGGGCCGCTGTCGCTGCGCGATGCCTTGCTGGCACTCGCCGGCCCGGCCTGGGAACTGTCCGTCGATGACGCTTCGCGCGCGGTGTGCTTCACGCGCGTGACGGCAGCGCACTCCGCTGGCCGCGTCGCCGCCGTCCCCGCACCCGGCACGACGGAAGCCGAACCCGCGCAGCCCCAGGAGGCCCAGCCATGAACATCCCGCAACTTCCCGCCGAAGGCGCCGACCGCGCGCGCTGGCTGAAGATCGCAGCGGCCGCCTGGCTGCTGCTCGTGAGCGTGCTGGCCGTGGTCAACAGCGTGGGCCTGTCGCGCCTGGCCGAGCAAAGCCAGGCCAGTGCCCAGGATGCCCACGTGCAGGCGCTCAACACGCGCGTCGCTGAACTCGAACAGCAGTCCGCAGCCTCGAAGAACCAGCCCAAGCCCGTCGCCCAACCGGACTTCGAGGCCGCCCGCAAGGCGCTTGACGAACGGCTGTCGCAAGTGGAGCAGGCCCAAACCGCGGACAACCGTGCCGGCGACCTGCAGGCGCTGCAGGCCCGCATGGGCGACATCGAGGCGCGCCTGAAGAAAGCCGCTACACCTGCCGCGGCGCCCCGGCGCACCGCCGAGGCGGTCAAGCCCAAGGCGCCGGAGCCGCCGTTCAGCGTGGCAGGCCTGGAACTGCGCGGCGGCGAGCGTTTCCTGTCGATCGCGGCGCCGGGTGTGGCCGCCGTGCGCGAACTGCGACTGCTGCGCGAAGGCGATGCCATCGGCGCCTGGCAATTACAGGTCATCGAGGCGCACGCCGCCGTGTTCCGCGTGGACGGCCAGACGCAGCGCATCGCGCTGCCGTAGGAGCCGGCCATGAAACCAGCCGCGATCGGTCTTGCCGCCATCCTCACTGTCGTCGCGGGTGCTGCCTCGGCGCAGTCGGCGCCGGTTGCGTCCTCGCGCACGGTTCCCGCCCAGGTCCAGAACAGCGCCGACGCCGCGCTGGACGAGCGCCTGGCGCGTGATTGGGGTCTGCGGCCGGAGGAATGGGCGCGCTACCGGCAAGTGATGCAGGGACCGCTGGGCATCTATTCCCCGAACCTCGATCCGCTCACGGCCCTGGGCATCGAGGCGCGCAGCGACGAGGAACGCAACCGCTATGCGGAGCTGCAGGTGCAGGCGGAATCGAAGCGCGTGGGCAAGACGCTGGCCTACCAGCGGGCCTACGACGCCGCCTGGAAGCGGCTCTATCCGGGCCAGCAGCGCGTGGACATGCCGGGCGTGAAGGCGCCGGGCGCCGGCAACCGGGGTTCGGGCCGGCTGGCGGTTTTCGTGAAGGCCGAGTGTCCGCCGTGCGAGCAGCGCGCGCGCCAGTTGCAGGCGGCCGGCACCGCCTTCGATCTCTACATGGTCGGTAGCCGCCAGGACGACGCCCGCATCCGCCAATGGGCGACGCAGGCTGGCATCGACGCCGGCCGCGTGCGCTCGCGCGCCATCACGCTCAACCATGACGCCGGGCGCTGGCTGTCGCTTGGCCTGCCCGGCGATCTGCCCGCCGTGGTGCGCGAGGTCAACGGCCAATGGCAGCGGCAGTAACCCACCGCGCGGGCTGCGCGGCCCTGGTCCTCGGCCTCAGCGCCCATGCCGCCATCGCCTTCGGCCAAGAAGTGCCACCACCGGCCTACCAGCTCGCCGCCCAGCAGGCGGGCGTGCCGTCGCCGGTGCTCTACGCGGTGGCGCTGCAAGAGAGCGGCGCACGGCTGCGCGGCCGGCTGATCCCCTGGCCGTGGACGCTCAACGTCGCCGGCCGCGCCGAACGCTACGCGACACGCGCCGAGGCCTGCGCAGGCATCCGCCGGGCGCTGGCACGCACGCCGGCCAATCGCATCGACGCCGGTCTCGGTCAGGTCAACCTCGGCTACCACGCGCACCGCTACGCGCATCCCTGCGATCTGCTCGACCCCTACCGCAACCTCGCCATCGCCGCGGAAATCCTGCAAGAGCAGCACACGCCGGGCGAGGACTGGCTGGTCGCCATCGGCCGCTACCACCGCCCCGCAGGCGGTGCGCCGGCCGCCCGCTACCGCCGCAGCGTCCACCAGCACCTGACCCGCGTGCTCGGGCCGGGCGCTTCACTTCCCTCTGCCCGGAGTTCCATGCCATGAACCGCATCCTCCTTGCCGCGACCGCGGCGCTGCTGGCCGCCACCGCCGACGCGCAGGATCGCGGCCCCGCCACCAAGAGCAGTTCCCCGCCGCTGATCGTGGTCGAGGACAAGGGCGGCACCTCGGCGCTGCCGTACTACCGGGCCTTGAACCCGCAGGATACGCAGCCAGGCCAACCGGCCACGCCGCAACCAGTACCCCGCATCGGCGGTCCTGCCGAAGCCGAGGCGGCCATGCTGCCCGTGCGGTCGGCGCGGCTCACACCGGGCGACGAGCTGCGCCGCGTGATCCGCGCGCCGAGCCTGACGCCGCTGTTCCTGGTCGGTGACGACGACCGCTCGCGCGCCTGGCTCAAGCAGCGGCGCGTGGAGCTGCAAGCGCAGCGCGCCGTGGGCCTGGTGGTCAATGTCGCAACACCCGAGGCACTGGCCGCGCTGCGCCGCCTCGCGCCGGGTCTGGTGCTGTCCCCGGCCTCGGGCGACGACCTGGCACACCGCCTGGGCATCAAGCACTACCCGGTGCTGATCACCGCCACCGGCATCGAGCCCTGACGCGGTAGAGCCAGGTGAAGCGCCCACCATGGCCCACTCCCAAGCCGTCGAAGTCTTGCTGCGGCCAGCGGTGGAGCTTTACACCGTCGCGGTCTGTGCGGGCGCCGCGCTTCTGTGCCTGGTGGCCCCGTGGTCGCTCGCGCTGAGCCCCTTGCTCGGCCTGGGCAGCGCGCTGGCCTTCCTGACCTTCGGTGCGATCCGCTTCCGGGACGCCTGGGCGATCCTGCGCTACCGGCGCAACATCCGGCGCCTGCCGCGCTACGTGATGACCAGCCGCGACGTGCCGGTCAGCCAGCAGCGGCTGTTCGTCGGCCGGGGTTTCCGCTGGGACCAGCGCCACACGCACCGGCTGATGCAGACCTACCGGCCGGAGTTCCGCCGCTATGTCGAACCGACGGCGATCTATCGGGCGGCACGGCACGTCGAGGAGCGCCTGGAGTTCGCGCCGTACCCCCTGTCCAAGCTGGCGAAGGCCCTGGCCTGGGACAGCCCGCTCAACCCGGCGCGGCCGCTACCGCCGGTCGGTGGTCTGCCGCGCCTGCACGGCATCGAACCGCACGAGGTTGACGTCACCCTGCCTTTGGCCGAGCGCGTCGGCCATTCGCTGGTGCTCGGCACCACCCGCGTCGGCAAGACCCGCCTGGCCGAACTGTTCATCACCCAGGACATCCGCCGCAAGGTGGGCGGCCAGCACGAGGTCGTGATCGTCTTCGACCCCAAGGGCGACGCCGATCTGCTCAAGCGCATGTACGTGGAAGCCAAACGCGCCGGACGCGAAGGCGAGTTCTACGTCTTCCATTTGGGCTGGCCGGACATCAGCGCCCGCTACAACGCCGTGGGGCGGTTCGGGCGCATCAGCGAAGTCGCTACGCGCATCGCGGGCCAGCTCTCCGGTGAAGGCAATTCGGCCGCCTTCAGGGAGTTCGCGTGGAGGTTTGTCAACATCATCGCTCGTGCTCTGGTCGAGCTGGGGCAGCGGCCCGACTACCTGCTGATCCAGCGCCACGTCATCAACATCGATGCGCTGTTCATCGAGTACGCCCAGCACTACTTCGCCAGGAGCGAGCCGAAAGCCTGGGAGGTCATCGTCCAGCTCGAAGCCAAGCTGAACGAGAAGAACATCCCGCGCAACATGATCGGGCGGGAGAAGCGCGTCGTCGCGCTGGAGCAGTACCTCTCGCAGGTGCGCATCTACGACCCGGTGCTCGACGGGCTGCGCAGCGCGGTGCGCTACGACAGGACGTACTTCGACAAGATCGTGGCGTCGCTCCTGCCGCTGCTGGAGAAGCTGACCACCGGCAAGATCGCGCAGTTGCTCGCGCCGAACTACTCGGACCTGGGCGACCCGCGGCCGATCTTCGACTGGATGCAGATCATCCGGAAGCGGGCCGTGGTCTATGTCGGGCTGGATGCGTTGTCGGACGCTGAGGTCGCGGCCGCAGTGGGAAATTCCATGTTCAGCGATCTGGTGTCGGTCGCCGGGCACATCTACAAGTTCGGTATCGACGATGGCCTGCCGGGCGCGTCGGCAGGCGTGAAGGTGCCGATCAACGTGCACGCCGACGAGTTCAACGAGCTGATGGGCGACGAGTTCATTCCGATGGTCAACAAAGGCGGCGGCGCCGGGGTGCAGGTCACGGCCTATACGCAGACCATGAGCGACATCGAGGCCCGCATCGGCAACCGCGCCAAGGCCGGCCAGGTCATCGGGAACTTCAATAACCTGTTCATGCTGCGCGTGCGCGAGACCATCACGGCCGAGCTGCTGACGCGGCAACTGCCCAAGGTCGAGGTCTACACGACAACGGTGATGAGCGGTGCCACCGACAGTTCCGACCCGACCGGCAACACCGCGTTCACGTCCAACACGCAGGACCGCATCAGCAGCAACAGCGTTCCGCTGATCGAACCGGCACACGTCGTCGGCTTGCCCAAGGGGCAGTGTTTTGCGCTGATCGAGGGCGGCCACCTGTGGAAGGTGCGCATGCCCTTGCCGGCGCCCGATCCCGACGAGGCCATGCCCAAGGATTTGCAGGAGCTGGCCGGCTACATGCGCCAGCACTACGTCGAGGCCGGCGACTGGTGGGACAGCAAGGGGCTTCCCGGCCTGCAGGATCAGGCGCTGCCCGACGATCTGCTGGCGGACTTCAAGCAGATGGCGAGCGTGGATGAAGGGGCCGCGGCATGAGCGACCCCGCCGTCGCCGTCCAGCGCCAGCAGGTCCGCCAGCAGGGCCTGATCGCGGGGCTGGTCACGCTGCCGTTCCGGCTGTTCGGCGTGCTGTGTGGCTCGCTGCTGCTGTGCATCGTGATCGAGTGCATCGGCATGCACTTCTTCTGGCCCGAGCAGGGCTGGCGCCATGCGCAGGGCATGCTGAACTACGAGCTGTCGCAGGTCTCGGAGCATTTCACGCGCAGCGTGCTGGTGCAGGAGCCGGGGCGCAGTGCGCGGCAGCTCGTCGAGTGGGCCTACCAAGGACTGTTCGTGAAGACCGGGCTGCTGGACTGGATACGCGATGCCGCCTCGCAATCCCGTGCCGGCGCCCACAGCCAGGTGCAGGACTTCCGCTACTACCTCGGACAGGTCTACGTGCACGTGGAGAGCTACCTGATCGCCTCGGCCTACACCGTGTTGGTGTTCCTCGTGCGGCTGCTGGTGCTGATCCTGATCCTGCCGCTGTTCGTGATGGCTGCTTTCGTCGGCCTGGTCGATGGGCTGGTGCGCAGGGACGTGCGCGGCTTCGGCGCCGGGCGCGAATCGGGCTTCGTCTACCACCGGGCCAGGGCGAGCCTAATGCCGCTGGCGGTGCTGCCCTGGGTCACGTACCTCGCGCTGCCGGTCAGCGTGCATCCGCTGCTGATCCTGCTGCCCAGCGCGGCGCTGCTGGGCGTTGCCGTGGCCATCTCCGCGGCCACCTTCAAGAAGTACCTGTAGGCGCGTCGTTCCTTGCGCTGCCGGAAAGCGGTGGCGGGCCGGTTCCGATTGATTGCGGCGCCGGAAGACCGGGCGTTCGAGCATGAGCCATCCGCATCCCCGGAGAACGGCTCGATGGAAACCTTCCGCAGTCCTGCGCATGTCCGGCGCCACGCCATCGCCGCGCCGTTGGCCGCGCTCCTGCTCGCCGCTGCGGGGCTTCAGCCGGCCGTCGCTGCCGATGCCGCCGACAACGCCGCAGAGCGCGAGATGCTCGCCGCGGTGACGCGCCAGCTCGAACTGCTGGATCGCCTCGCCGAGCGTGGAGCCACCACCGCACCGCAGGAGCGCGCCCGCTACCACTTCGACTACGCCCGGCTGCGCGCCGACCTGCAGCGTATGCGCGCAGGCGTGCGGGACTACCTCGTTCCCCAGCGCGCCCAGCCGCGCGATCCCGTGCCGCTGGCCGGCGACTACACGCGCAGCGGCGCGGCCAGCGACAAGGAGGCGCCGTCGCCATGACGCCTTCCGCCGATCAGGTCGCCGCCTTCCAGGCCAACGGCGGGTTCGCGCCCGCGGCCGTCTCCACCGTCGTGCTCGGTTTCGTCTTCGCCGTTCTGCTGCTGTGGGGCGTGTGGGCGATGCGCACCGCCTATGTCGGCTGGGCCGAGCACCACCTGACCCAACGCCAGTTCCTCGGCGTCATCGTGCGCTTCGTCGCGATGTACCTGGTGCTGGGCTTCTTCCTCCTGTCCTGACCACCATGAAAGGGTGTATCGCCATGAACGCTTCGCTGATTCCTCGTCGCCCCGCTGCGCGCATCGCAGCCATGCTTGCCCCGCTGGGCCTCGCTGCCACGCCGCTCGTCTCGCTGGCGGCCCTGCCCACCTTGGAAGACCCGTCGCGCGGCACCGGCAGCGGCATCATGCAGACGCTGCAGAACTACGGCTACGACATCGTGCTGCTGATCGCGCTGCTCGTGGTCGCCTCGATGTTCGTCGGCGTCTGCTACCACGCCTACACGCGCTACGCGGAGATCCACACCGGCCGCGCCACCTGGGGCCAGTTCGGCCTGACGGTGGCGGTCGGCGCGATCCTCCTGGTCGTCGGCATCTGGCTGCTGACCAAGGCCACCGGCGTGCTGTAAGGGCCGGCGACCATGGCTGGCGCCCTGGAGAGCCCGCCGCGCGACGGGCTCGTGACCTTTATGCCGCATCGCCTGAACCGCCATCCGGTGGTCGTGCGCGGGCTCACGGCCGACGAGCTGTGGGTCTGCGCCGGCCTGTCGGGCGCGGTCGGGTTCGTGGCCGGCGTGCCGCTGGCCTGGCTGACCCACAGCATTGCGATGGTGCCCACGCTGGTCGTCGCCGGCATCGGCATCGGCGTCTTCGTGGGCGGCGGTCTGTTGCGGCGGTGGAAGCGCGGCCGGCCTGACACCTGGCTGTACCGCCAGTTTCAGTGGCGGCTCGCGCTGCGCTACCCCGCGCTGGCGGCCCACACGGGCGGTGGGCAACTCATCACCCGCTCGGGCTGGTGGTCCACGCGGCGCCTGCGGCCCAACCCGTCCCTGCGTCGAGGTACAGCATGAGCCGATTCAAGAACGAGGTCGCGCACCTGCAGGCGCATGTGAAGACCTTGCGCCTGGCCGGCGCCGCGCTGTTCGTGGTGGCGCTGCTACTCGGCTTCGGCTGGTGGAGTGCACCCAAGAGCCTGACCATCCACGTGCCGCCCGACCTGCGCTCGGGCAGCACCCGCAAGTGGTGGGACGTGCCGCCGGAGAGCGTCTACGCCTTCACCTTCTACATCTGGCAGCAGGCCCAACGCTGGCCGACCAACGGCGAGCAGGACTACCCGCGCAACCTGCATGGGCTGTCGGCCTACTTCACGCCGAGCTGCCGGGCCTTCCTGCAGCAGGACTACGAATTCCGGCGCAGCAACGGCGAGTTGCGCCAGCGCGTGCGCGGCATCTACGAGATTCCCGGCCGCGGCTACGGCGACGATCCCGCCGCGCGCGTGCGCACCGTGTCGGTGAACGACTGGATCGTCACGCTGGACGTGAGCGCCGACGAGTATCTGGGCGCCGAGCAGGTCAAGCGCGCACTCGTGCGCTACGCGCTGAAGGTCGTGCGCATCGACATCGATCCCGAGCGCAATCCCTTCGGCCTCGTGCTGGATTGCTATGCGCGTGCGCCCGAGCGCATCGAAACCCCGCCGCCCCCGGCGCCAGCCGGCAAGCCCGCCAGCCCCGGTGCCAATCTGCAGGGAGACACCCCATGAAGCGCTGCTTCCTTCCGGCCCTGGCCGGCGTCCTGTTGTGCCTGGGTTTCGTGCCCGCGGGCCATGCCATCGAAATCCTGCGCTGGGAGCGCCTGCCGCTGGCGGTGCCGCTCGTGGTCGGCCAGGAGCGCGTGGTCTTCATCGAGCGCAACGTGCGCATCGGCGTGCCGGCCGGCGTCGGCGAGCAGTTGCGCGTGCAGAGCGCCGGTGGCGCGATCTACCTGCGCGCCAGCGCGCCCATCCCGCCCACGCGGCTGCAACTACAGGACGTGGAATCCGGCGCGCTGATCCTGCTCGACATCGCCGCCGAGCCGGCCAAAGCAGGCCAGCCCGCACTCGAACCCGTGCGCATCGTCGAGGGCGATGTGCCGGCCACCCGCTACGGCGAGCCGGCCAGCCCCTCGGCCACCGTGGACGACGATGCGCAGCGCCCGACACCAGCCGCCCGCCGCGCAACGCCGGTGGCCGTGGTGCTGACGCGCTACGCGGCGCAGAACCTCTATGCGCCGCTGCGCACCGTGGAGCCCGTGGCCGGCATCGGCCGCGTCAACCTGCGCCGCAACCTCGCGCTGGACACCTTGCTGCCCACGCTGCCGGTGCGCGCGCAGGCGCTGGCCGCGTGGCGGCTCGAAGACCAGTGGGTGACGGCCGTGAAGCTCACCAACACCTCCGGGCGCTGGCTCGATCTCGACCCGCGGGCGCTGCAGGGCGACTTCCTCGCCGCGACCTTCCAGCACCCGACCCTGGCGCCGGCCGGTCGCGCGGCCGACACCACCGTGGTCTATCTCGTCACCCGTGGCCACGGCCTGGCCGAGTCGCTGCTGCCCAAGGTGGCGCCGATCGACGCGACGGTGAACCTGCCGCCGGCGGCGGCGGCCGGCCAGGCCGAAGGAGGAGGAGCGCGCGATGAAAAGTAACCCCCTCCTGAAGTGGCTGCTGATCCCGATGGCGCTGGTGCTGGTGTTCGTCGGCATCAAGCTCTTCTCGGGCGAGCGCAGCGCCAGGCCGGCACCTCCCGGCAGCGCCAACCCGCTCACGCCCGAAGAGATGAAGGCGCTGGGCATCGAAGGCGATACGCCGCGCGATACCGTCGCCACGCTGGTGGCCCAGGTCAAGCAGTTGCGCAACGAACTGCAGACGGCGCTCAACGATAACAAGAACCAGAAGACCGAGAACGAACGCATGCGCGCGAGGGAAAGCGCGATCGACCAGCGCATCCAGTCCGCGCTCGACGGCGAGCGCGGCCGCCTGCAGCAGGACCGCGAGCAGTTGGCCGGCGACCGCCAGCAGACCCAGGGCCTGCTGCAAGACCTGCAGCGGCGCCTGGACGGCCTCTCCGGCAAGAGCGGCCAGGCCGACCTGCCGGTGGGCCTCGGGCTGGAGGAAGGCGACGGCAAGAACTTCGGCGGCAACCAGAGCGGCAGTGCGCGCAACACCAACGGCACGCGCTGGGTGGAGCCGGACGATGCGAAACCCTCGGCGAAGAACGGCAGCAGCGGCGGCTTGAACTTCCCGACCAGCTTCGGGCCGGCGCAGAAGACGCTTTCCGACACGGCCGACGGTGTGGCAAGCACCGTCGCGGATGCGGGCAGCCGCGCCGTGGGCGCGTCGGCCAAGCCGGTCTACACGGTGCCGTCGAACTCGACGCTGATGGGCTCGATCGCGATGACGGCGCTGATCGGCCGCGTGCCAATCGACGGCACGGTCAACGATCCGTATCCCTTCAAGGTGCTGATCGGCCCCGACAACCTCACCGCCAACGGCATCGACATCCCCGACGTGGCCGGTGCGGTGGTCAGCGGCACGGCCTCGGGCGACTGGACGCTTTCCTGCGTGCGCGGCCAGATCCGCTCGGTCACGTTCGTCTTCAACGACGGCACGATCCGCACCGTGCCGGAGGACGGCAATCGGAATCGGAGCAGCGGCAGTCAGGGCAGCAGCGCGAACAGCACGACGCAGGGCGGCCTGGGCTGGATCAGCGACCCCTATGGCATCCCGTGCGTCTCGGGCGAGCGGCGCAGCAACGCGCAGCAGTACCTGGGTTCGCAGGCGCTGATCACCGCGGCCGGCGCCGGCGCGGCCTCGCTGATCAAGTCGGACAACGGCAGCGTGGCCGTGGTCGCCAACAGCAACGGCTCGCTCGGCACCGTCGGTATCAGCGGCAACGAGGCGATGGGCCGCATCCTGGCCGGCGGCGTGCGTGACATGGCCGATTGGGTCAACAAGCTCTACGGGCAGGCCTTCGCCGCAGTCTACGTGCGGCCCGGCGCCAAGGTCGCCGTGCATCTGGAGCAGCCGCTCAACATCGACTACGACGCCAAGGGGCGGCGGGTCAATCACCGCATCGGAGGCGCCCATGCGTCGGATTTGGATTGAATCGGCCGCGGCCCTGTGCGCGGTCATGGTGCTGGGCGGCTGCGCGACCAGCAAGGACGAGCTGCTGCCGCACGGCGAGCACACCATGCTCGACGTGTGGAACCAGGAGACGGGCGGCAGCGCCGGTGGCGGACAGGCGGCGCGGCAACTGCTCGATGCGCGTCAGGGCCTGCGCCGGCCGCTGACCGAGGCCGACGTGCAGGCGGCGCCCGCCGCCGCTGCCGCCTACACGCGCACCGCGGCCAACGAGATTTACCGCCAGTTCCACCGGCTGCCGAACCCGGACCTGGTGATGTACGTGTTCCCGCACCTGGCCGGCACCGACCCGGTGCCGGTGCCCGGCTACACCACCGTGTTCCCGCTCTACCAGCGCGTGCAGTACGCGATGCCCGGCGAGCGCCTGGAGGACTACTGATGGCCTGGTCGTTGCCCTGGGCACGCAAGGCCGCCACGCCTGCCGGCCCCGACCTGGATGCCGATGACGCCTGGGCGCAGCATGTCTCGACGCTGGCCGCGCACGGTATTCCCGAGCCCGGTAGCGCGGTGGGCGGCCAGCCGCGCCGGCCGGCCACCGAGGCGGACTTGCAGGCGCTCTACGGCGTGGCGCCGTCCTTCGCCGACCTGCTCCCCTGGGTGGAGTACCTGCCCGGTTCCAAGAGCTTGCTGCTGGAGGACGGCCAGTCGGTGGCGGCCTTCTTCGAGCTGGCGCCGGTCGGCACCGAGGGCCGCGAGATGGCCTGGCTGTGGCAGGCGCGGGATGCGTTGGAGAACGCGCTGCAGGACTCGTTCGACGAACTCGACGAGAACCCCTGGGTGGTGCAGCTCTACGCCCAGGACGAAGCAACCTGGGACAACTACCTGCGCGGGCTCACGAACTACGTGCGGCCGCGCGCTCAGGGCAGCGCCTTCACCGAGTTCTACCTGCGCTTCTTCGGGCATCACCTGCGTGCGATCGCCAAGCCCGGCGGCCTGTTCGAGGACACGACGGTGACGCGCCTGCCGTGGCGCGGCCAGGTGCGGCGCGTGCGCATGGTGGTCTACCGGCGCGCGAGTGCGTCTGGCGCGTCCCGGCGCGGCCAGTCTCCCGAGCAGGCGCTGACGACGATCTGCGACCGGCTCGCAGGTGGCCTCGCCAACACGGGCGTGAAGGCCCGGCGCATGGAGGCGAGCGACATCCACGACTGGCTGCTGCGCTGGTTCAACCCGCACCCCACGATGCTTGGCCCCGCCGCCGCCGACCGCGAACGGTTCTACGCGCTGACCCGCTACCCCGAGGAAGCCGAGCAAGGCGGGATTGAGCTGGCCAGCGGCGACTTCGCGCAGCGCCTGTTCTTCGGCCAGCCGCGCTCGGACGTGGCGAACGGCACCTGGGTCTTCGACGGCATGCCGCACCGGGTCATCGTGATGGACCGCCTGCGCATGCCGCCCGCCACGGGCCACGTCACCGGCGAGACGCGCAAGGGCGGCGACGCGGTCAACGCGCTGTTCGACCAGATGCCCGAGGACACGGTGATGTGCCTGACGGTCGTCGCGACGCCGCAGGACGTGCTCGAAGCGCACCTGAACCACCTGAGCAAGAAGTCGGTCGGCGAGACGCTGGCCTCGGAGCAGACGCGCCGCGACGTGCAGGAAGCGCGCGGGCTGATCGGCAGCGCGCACAAGCTGTACCGCGGCGCGCTGGCCTTCTACCTGCGCGGGCGCGACCTGGCGCAGCTCGACGCCCGCGGCCTGCAACTGGTCAACGTCATGCTCAACGCCGGCCTGCAGCCGGTGCGCGAGGAAGACGAAGTGGCGCCGCTCAACAGCTACCTGCGCTGGCTGCCGTGCGTGTTCGACCCGGCCGCCGACAAGCGCCAGTGGTACACGCAACTGATGTTCGCGCAGCACGCGGCGAACCTCGCGCCGGTGTGGGGCCGCAGCCAGGGCACCGGCAATCCGGGCATCACGTTCTTCAACCGCGGCGGCGGGCCGATCACCTTCGACCCGCTGAACCGGCTCGACCGGCAGATGAACGCTCACCTGTTCCTGTTCGGTCCCACCGGCTCGGGCAAGAGCGCCACGCTCAACAACATCCTGAACCAGGTGACGGCGATCTACCGGCCGCGGCTGTTCATCGTCGAGGCGGGCAACAGCTTCGGCCTGTTCGGCGACTTCGCGGCGCGGCTGGGCATGAAGGTGCATCGCGTCAAGCTGGCCCCCGGTGCCGGGGTGAGCCTCGCGCCGTTCGCCGACGCCCACCGGCTGGTCGAAACGCCCAGCCAGGTGCAGACGCTGGATGCCGACGCCCTGGACGAGGACCGCGACGAGGCGGCACAGGCAGCGGATGCCGACGAGCAGCGTGACGTGCTGGGGGAACTGGAAATCACCGCGCGGCTGATGATCACCGGCGGCGAGGACAAGGAAGAGGCGCGCATGACGCGCGCCGACCGCAGCCTGATCCGCCAGTGCATCCTCGATGCGGCCCAGCGTTGCGTGGCCGACCAGCGTACCGTCCTCACGCGCGACGTGCGCGATGCGCTGCGCGAGCGCGCCCGCGATACGGCACTGCCCGAGGTGCGGCGCGCGCGGCTGCTGGAAATGGCCGACGCGATGGATATGTTCTGCCAGGGCGTGGACGGCGAGATGTTCGACCGGCCCGGCACGCCCTGGCCCGAGGCCGACATCACCATCGTCGATCTGGCGACCTTCGCACGCGAGGGCTACAACGCGCAGCTTTCCATCGCCTACATCAGCCTCATCAACACGGTCAACAACATCGCCGAGCGCGACCAGTTCCTCGGCCGGCCGATCATCAACGTGACGGACGAGGGGCACATCATCACCAAGAACCCGCTGCTTGCGCCCTACGTCGTCAAGATCACGAAGATGTGGCGCAAGCTCGGCGCCTGGTACTGGCTGGCGACGCAGAACATCGACGACCTGCCCAAGGCCGCCGAGCCCATGCTCAACATGATCGAGTGGTGGATCTGCCTCTCGATGCCGCCCGACGAGGTGGAGAAGATCGCGCGCTTCCGCGAGCTGAACGCGGCGCAGAAGGCGCTGATGCTGTCGGCCCGCAAGGAGGCCGGCAAGTTCAGCGAGGGCGTGATCCTTTCCAAGAGCATGGAAGTGCTGTTCCGTGCGGTGCCGCCCAGCCTGTACCTAGCGCTGGCTCAGACCGAGCCGGAGGAGAAGGCCGAGCGTTTCCAGTTGATGCAGCAGTACGGCATCGGCGAACTGGATGCCGCTTTCAAGATCGCCGAGAAGATCGACCGCGCCCGCAGCATCGAACCGCTGGCGCTCGATGCGCTGGCGTGACGGGGAGTCCACGATGCGCATCCCTCGATTCGCGCCGTCCCGCACCGTCCTTATCGTCGCGCTGCTGGTGGCCGCGGCCCTGACCACGGCCGCGTGGCTCGGCCTGCAGCCGCCGTCGCCCGCCGAGCCCGCTTTTCCTTTGGCAGAAGCAACGCCTGCGCCGGCAACGGCACCAGCCGGCCCGCCCTGGCGCTATGGCCGCGCCGATGCGCGCTTCACGGTGGTCGAGTACGCCGACCTGGAATGCCCGTTCTGCCGCGCGTACTTCGCGGTGCTCAAGCGCTGGATCGACGCGCACCCTGACGTGAGCTGGCAATGGCATCACCTGCCGTTGCCTTTGCACGAGCCGGCCGCTTCCGCCGATGCGCGCCTGGTGGAGTGCGTCGGCGAGGCCGGCGGCCAGGCGGCGTTCTGGCAGGCCGCCGAGTGGGTCTACACGCACACCCGGGGCGACGGCCAGGGCCTGCCCGAGGGCCTGCGCTATCCCGACCTCACGCCGGCCGCGCAGCAATGCCTCGACAGCGACCGCCCCGATGCGCTGATCCGCGCACAGTCGGCGAGCGCGGCGCAGGAGGGCATCAAGGTCACGCCCACGCTGCGCCTGCAGGATCGCCAGTCCGGCAAGACGCTGCTGCTGCACGGCCCGGTCGAAGGAGATGCCTTGCTGTCCGCGATCGACCTGCTGGCGGCCAGTGCAGCGGCCGAGCCCGCATCGAAGGAAATGCCTGCCGAGTCTCTCGGCGACATGCCCAGGTAGCCACGATCTTCAAGGCTACGACGCGGCCTGACCGCGCTGATCGACCCCGTTCGCTTCGCATCCCTGGACGCGAACAGCCACTGCGCATGTGGTGGCGGATGCCCGCTCTTCTGCCGCTCGTTCTTCATCGTCCCCCGGAGGGTTTGTCCCTTCCGGGACAGGCGTCCTCCGACTTCATTCCGTGGAGGTTCGCCATGTCCTATGTCGTAGCCGACTCGCGTCCCGAGTCGCTCAGCCTGATCGCCGCCCAGCACGAAGACTGGATCATCCGCCAGGCCATCACCTTGCTGGAACAACGCATCTTCAAGGCCGGCCCGATGCTGAACAGTCCCGCCGCCGTGCGCGACTACCTGCATCTGAAGCTGGTCGCGGAGCCCAACGAGGTCTTCGCCGTCGTGTTCCTCAACTGTCAGCACCAAGTCCTCGCCTACGAGCCGATGTTCAAGGGCACGGTCGATCAAACCTCGGTTTACCCGCGGGTGCTGGTGCAGCGCGCCCTGGCCCTCAACGCCTCGGCGGTCATCCTGGCCCACCAGCATCCATCCGGCATGACCGTGCCTTCGACCGCCGATCAGGCGCTGACCGACCGGCTCAAAGCCGCCCTGGCGATGGTCGATGTCCGCGTGGTGGATCACTTCATCGTCGGCAAGGGCACGCCGTACTCCTTCGCCGAATCCGGCCTGCTGTAGCGGCGCTGACCGCCTGGTCCCCGCGGGAGCTTCGGCTCCCGCTTTTCTTTCGCCTGTCTGCCCAAAGCGGAGCGCGCGCGGTGCGCATTCCTTGTCGCGGGTGGACTGCCTTCGGCGTTCGACTAGAGCCTTGCTCTCATTCCCAGGACGCCCGCCATGACGGCTCCCTTCTTAAAATCCATCCCGCGGCTGCGGGCCACGCGCACCGCCTGCGCGGGAGGGCTGCTGCTGTGTCTGCTCGGCCAGGACGCATCCGCAACCGACGTGCTGGTTGTGACCGACAGCCGCCATCCCGTGCAGTCCGCATCCGACGCGCGCGTGATCGAGCTGGACCTGCCCGAGCGCATCGAGGCGGAACTGGCCGCGGGCCTGCCAAACGACCCCAGCCGAGCAGCCGCGCTCGTGCAGCAGCGCTTGCGCGATGGCGGCCAGGCACTGCAGCGCCGCATCGGCAGCGCCTATCAGGGCGTCGCCGATGCCTGGGGCCTGGGTATCGCCAAGGTGCCTGCCGTGGTGGTCGATCGCCGCTACGTGGTCTACGGCGAGCCCGATGTCGCGCGCGCCGTGGCCCGCATCGAATCCCACCGGAGGGCACAGCCATGAACCGCCTGCTGTCGGCGTCGTCGCGCCGGGCCCGCCTTGCCATCGCTTCGGTGCTGCTCGGCGGCGCCGCTTCGACGTTCGCGCTGAACACGGCCACCATCGTGTCCTCGGCCCTGTCGCCCGACTGCCTGGAATACCGCGTCGTCGGCATCTGCTACTGGCTGTTCTGCACCTGGACGGGTTGCACGGTGCGCACCTCGGTGAAGGTGCGCCACTACGTGCCCGACGCGGTGGTATCGAGCTACAGCAACACCGGCGAGAACCCGTGGATCGAGGTGCGCGCCATGAGCATGCCCAACCCCACGGCGCAGGCCGGCGGCGACGGGACGACGAACCACGACAACGAGAACAACCTGGCGAAGTTCAAGAACGCCGACGTGATCGGGCATCCCGGTGGTTCGGTGTTCAGCCAGTTCGCCAGCGCTTCCGGCTACGCCTGCCAGGGCGCAGGCACGGCCTTCATGCCGTACCTGCTGAGCACGCTCGACACGCTGGCCTGGCGCTACAACGTGCCGGAGATGGTGTACCCCGAGGCGCTGATCCCCGGCATGCGCGAGATCGGCGGCCGCACGACGCTCAACCTGTGGGGCAACGTCTATCCGCGCGGCGGCTTCTTGCACCAGACCGACGACTACAAGAGCGGCGCCGTCGTCGCGCAACGCGCGGGCGATGTCGTCACGCGGCGCATGCAGCCGCACGTCTACCAGCCGCTGCTCGCGAGTTCGAGCGACGGCTACTGGCCGGCCGGCGCCCTGGTGGAGAGCGATGCCTCCACCGGCAAGTGGCAGGAGCTGACGCCGACCCTCTCCAACTCCTGCGCGGTGTTCCCGCACTCCAACACGCGCGTGCAGGCCCAGCAAGGCGACTACGCCTGGGCGCTGTGGCGGCCCTATGCCTGCTGCCAGCGCCGCGGGCAGGTCTTCCTCGGCAGCGTCGATTTCCTCTGAGGTGTTCCCATGAAAGCGTCTCTCTCCCGTTTCGCACAGCGCGCCAGGCCCTACGCGCTCAGCATCGCGCTCGCCTGCGCCGTCACGGCAGCAGCAGGCGTCGCCTGGGCGCAGACCCGCATCACCCCCACCGGCGTCGGCGTGAGCGGCAGCGTCATCGGCGACGACGTGCTCTACAGCATCGGCGGCGGCCGCGCCGTGTCCATGGGCGGCGCCGGGAACATGCAGAGCATCGGCGTGGGCATCGGCTGGAACAGCAACCTGATCTGCGGCGACATGAGCATCACGACGACGCTGCAGAACCAGTTGAACGGCATCACCAATGGCTTTCAACAGATCATGAGCAACGTGATCCAGAGCGCGACCAGCGCCGTCGCCTCGCTGCCGGCGCTGATCATCCAGCGCGCCGATCCGGGCCTCTACAACCTGCTGACCAACGGCGTGCTGCAGGCGCGGCTCGATTTCGACCGCAGCAAGTTGACGTGCAAGGCGATGGCCAACCGGATGGCGGACATGGCCGGCGGCCAGGCCGGGTGGGATCAGCTCGCCGAAGGCTTCGCGCTGCGCGATGCGGTGAGCAGCACCGATGCGGTGTCCGCCGTCGAGCAGGCCGAATCGAACAAAGGCAACAACGGCGTGCCCTGGGTGGGCGGCGGCAACGCGGGCGGTTCGGGCCAGGGCTCGATCAAGGTGGTCGGCGACGTGACCCGCGCCGGCTACAACCTGCTCAACAGCCGCGGCGTTATGGACACGTCGTCCATCCCGCGCGCCTCCTGCGGCAACCGGCTGACCTGCCAAACCTGGTCCTCGCCGCAGGCCGCCGCCGACTTCGCAACCCGCGTGCTCGGCGAGCGCGAGCAACGCACCTGCGAGACCTGCACCAAGACGCAGACGACGCCCGGCGTCGGCCTCACGCCGGTAATCCAGGAAGAGTACGAGACCAAGCTGCAGGCACTGCAGGAGCTGGTGACGGGCGCGAAGCCGACGACGGTGGCGAACCTCGAAGCGGCCGGCAGCAACTCGCTGCCGATCACGCGCGGCGTGATCGAGGCGCTGCGCGACGAGCCCGATCAAGACCTGCTGGGCAAGCGCCTGGCGTCCGAGGCCGCGCTGTCGAGCGTGCTGGAGAAGGCCCTGCTGTTGCAGCGCACGCTGCTGACCGGCAAGAAGGAGCCGAACGTCGCCGCCAACGAGCTGGCTGTGAAGGCGGTCGATCAGGAGAACACGGCGCTGGAGCAGGAGATCAACAACCTCAAGACCGAGCTGGAGCTGCGGCGCACGCTGGCCGCCAATTCGGCGATGGCGATCGTGCAGCGCCACGGCACTCGCGCTGCGGGCTCGCGCGGCATCTTCGAGGGCGACACGACGCGCGACCGGCTCAAGGAAGTGCAGAAGCCGCGGAGCGGGCCATGACCAGCCGGGCCTGGCTGCGGCCGGCATGGCTGCTCGGCCGCCGCGTCGGCATCGTGCTGCTGTGGGTGCTGCTGGTGGCGGGCATCGCGGTCGGTGTGAACGTCGTCGGCCTCCATGTCGTCGGCAGCATCGACGGCTGGGAGCAATGGCTGCGCGAGCACTCGGGCCACTTCCTCGTCTGGCGGCTACTGCTCTACGCAGCGACGGCCTACGGCTGGTGGTGGATGCGTCGGCGCCTGCGCGAACGTGAGCCGTCGGCCGAGACCCATCAGCGCCTGCTGCGCGTCGAGATCGCGGCCGTCGCCACCCTCGTGCTGCTCGAAGGCAGCCAGCTACTGCGCAATGGCTGAGCCCCGGAGAACGCCATGACGCTCAACACAACGGACTACCTGGAGTATTACCTGACCCTGGTCGGGTGGATCGTCAGCAACGGCATCTGGAACATCCTCGTGGCCAGCGGCGTGTTCGCGCTGCCGTTCGTGGTCATGGTGGTGCAGGAATGGCTGCGCGCGCGGGCCGAAGGCGCGGACGAGGGCAACAAGGGGGTGCTGTCCTCGATGCGCATCGAGAACCGCGTGTGGGTGGCGATCGTCGTCATCCTGTTCGCCGGCATCCCCTTCATTCCGGTCGACCTCAGCACCATCAAGTTCGACACGACGCGCTCCGCGCAATGTCAGGTCAGCGTCCCGCAGCCCACCGACACGGGCTGGTCGAACGCCTACACCACGCTCAACAACCAGAGTGCGCTGGTGCCGGTGTGGTGGTTCTTCATGCACGCTATCTCGAAGGCGGTGACGGGCGGCGCTGTGGCGGCGATCCCCTGCGGGACGGATCTGCGTCAGATGCGCATGGACGTGGATGCCACGCGCATCAATGACCCGGTGCTGGCCCAGGAGGTTGGCGACTTCGTGCATGACTGCTACGGCCCCTCGCGTGCCAAGCTGTTCATGTCTCGGCCCACGCTCTCCGACGAGCAGATGAACGACGTGACCTGGATCGGTTCGAGCTACTTCCTGAACAACGCGGGCTTCTACGACACCTACCACTCCAACACGCCGCGCACGGCCTGGCCCTACGACGCGACGCGCGATGCGGGGCTGGCCCAGGTGGATAGCGGCGGGGGCTACCCCACGTGCCGGCAGTGGTGGTCAGATGGCGGCAGCGGCCTGCGCGCGCGCCTGCTGGCCCAGGTCGATCCCGACCTGCTGACGCGCATCGGCCGCTGGGCGGGCTTCCTGTCGCAGGGCGAGGTGAACGACTCGGTGATCCGCGCCGTGGTCTCTCCGCGGCAGCAGAAGATGAACCAGGGCTCGGTCTATACGGACTACGGCGGCCAGATCGAGAAGACGCTGCCCAACGTCGTGACGCGCGGCGCCGGCGACCTGGGGCTGACCATGGGCTCGCTGGGCTTCTTCCCGGCGATGGACGTGGTGCGCCAAGCGCTGCCGATGGTGCTGTCGCTGCTCAAGATGGCGCTGGTGATCTGCATCCCGCTGGTGCTGGTCTTCGGCACCTACGAGCTGAAGGCGCTGGTCGCCGTGAGCTGCGTGCAGTTCGCGCTGTTCTTCGTGGACTTCTGGTTCCAGCTCGCGCGCTGGCTCGACAGCACGATCCTCGACGCGCTCTACGGCTGGGGGTTCGGCGCGAACCGGCCGCACAGCAACTTCGATCCGCTGATCGGCCTGAACAACGCCTTCGGCGACATGCTGCTGAACTTCGTCATGGCGACGATGTTCATCGTGCTGCCTACCTTCTGGGTGGCTGCGCTGGGCTGGGTGGGCGTGCGCGCGGGAACGGCAATTCAAGGGCTGGCGGCAGGAACCAGGGACGCCCAAGCCGCTGGCGGCAGGGGTGCGGGTGTCGCTATGAAAGCAGCGAAGTAACGCCTCTAGGCTTGCTCGTCTTCTGGATCGTGGGGGTCGATCCGGTAGTCATCATGGGTGTAGAGGCCGTACCCGGCAGGGCCGTATCGCCATTCCGGCTTGTGTTCCTCGTCGTAGCTCCCATCGTCGTTGCGGACTACCCAGGCGCCGACCAGCGCGAACGCAAGCAACAGCGCCAGCCAGAACGCGGTGTAGAGCAGGACACCGATCGCAGCGAGCTTGACGGCCAGCAGCGCGGCCTTGGCAATGCCAGGCGCCCATCCCCGCGCGAGCAGCCAGCCCTGCGCCCGCCGATCCAGACGCGCGCAGCTTCGCCACGCCCGGCCCAGTGTCCGGCCGAGGCGTTCTGCGAAGGTGGTCTGTGCGGCGGTCTTCATGGTGGCTACCTCATGTTCATCCTGTCGTGTGGCTGTGATCCCTGTCCATATCGCGATTGAATCCTGTGCAGTTCTTCAACCGCGGCCTAGCCTTTGTCCGTTGCTCGCCAGTCGGCCTTGCTTGCGGCCACCAGCGCCGCCCAATCGTCCGGCGGGTTGCCGCGGCCCAACATCTTCTCGAACACCGCATAGGGGTCGGACTTGCTGCCCGTCGACCGCAAGGTCTGCTCGTCGTTGACCCAGGCGAACACGATCGCCTTGGCCTTGGAGTCGTAGCGGAAGAACAGTCGGAACCGCCGACCGATCTTCGCGCGCCGCCAGTGCCGGTAGGCCGGCCCCAAGGTGTTGCCCTGGCGGAATTCGTCGCGCGCGGGATCGCTCGGCACGGCATCCATGATCAACTGGCTCAACGCCCGGAACAGCTTGACGTTGGCGTTGCTCTCGAACCCCTGCGGGTCGTTCTGTTCGGCCCGTTCCGCGGCCGCGTGCAGCTTGCGCAACTGCTCGATCACGCCCTCGTGGAACAGGAGCGTCCAGCCGTGCCGCTGCATCAGAGCGCCACTTCGCCTTCGATGTCTTCATCGAGGTTCACCGGGTGGTGCGCGTTGGCCAGCATGGCCCGCGCCAGATCGTCCGGCAGGGACTGGACGTGTCGCCCGGCCCGGATGTCCGCTTCCAGCAGCCCCAGGAAAGCGCCGATGGCCGGGTCTTCATGGTCGGCGTCGGCGCGGGTTACGACGACTTCGCCGCCGCGCAGGTCGAACGCCACTTTGCCGCCGGTGTCCACGCCCAGCGCCTGCCGGATGGACTTGGGCAGCGTGATCTGACCCTTGGAGGTCAGCGTCGCGACTTCGTGGATTTCGGGCATGGCGGCACTCCTGATGGCAACGCCTGAATGGTAAGGAAATTTCCTTACCTTGTCAATCTGGGTGTGCATGGTGCTCCGTCCGGTCGATGAAACGGCTCCATCGTAGGGGCGGCACAGCCAGCCTTCCCGTATCAATCCGACTTGGGCCAAACCCGCATTGGTTGTGGTCTGGCAGGCGTCGTTGCCCTATATCCAAAGGTTTCCGTAAAGGCCAAAGGGCTGGGGAAGGGGCAAGGGAATGGGGCCAAGGGGAAAGGCCCTACCCGAAAAGGCCAAAAGGCTCTCCCGACCGGCCCGCCGTCCGGGGTTCGCCATGCTCTCGCTGTTCCAACGCAAACGGGTGCCGCCCGCCGCCAGTGCGCCGACGCCCAAACCTTCCGCCGAGCCCGGCAAAGGGCTGATGCGGCCGGAGCCGGCCGCATTGCTGCTGGCGACACCCCGCCGGCAGAAGCTGCTGGAACACATCTGGCAGCGCACCTCGCTCTCGCGCCGGCAGTTCGCCACGCTATACCTCGCCCCGCTGGAACGCTACGCCGAGCTGGTCCAGCAATTTCCCGCGTCGGAGGCCCATCACCACGCCTATCCGGGCGGCATGCTGGACCACGGCCTGGAGATCGTCGCCTACGCGCTCAAGCTGCGGCAGTCGCATCTGCTGCCCGCCGGCGCCACGCCGGAGGCGCAAGCCGCCCAGGCCGAGGCCTGGACGGCCGGCACCGCCTACGCGGCGCTGTTGCACGACATCGGCAAGATCGCGGTCGACCTGCACGTCGAGTACGCGGACGGCACGGTCTGGCACCCCTGGCACGGCCCGCTGCGGCGGCCGTACCGCTTCCGCTACCGCAGGGAGCGCGAATATCGGCTGCACAGCGCCGCCACCGGGCTGCTCTACGCCCGGCTGCTCGATCCCGGCATCTTCGACTGGCTCGCCGGCTATCCCGACCTCTGGGCCGCGCTGCTGTACGTGCTGGCCGGCCAGTACGAGCACGCCGGCATGCTCGGCGAACTGGTCGTGCAAGCGGACCAGGCATCGGTCGCCCAGGAACTCGGCGGCGATCCCAGCAAGGCCCTGGCAGCACCCCGGCACGCATTGCAGCGCAAGCTGCTCGATGGCCTGCGCTACCTCCTGAAGGAAGAGTTCAAGCTGAACCAGCCCCAGGCCTCGGATGGCTGGCTGACCCAGGACGCGCTCTGGCTGGTGAGCAAGACCGTCTCGGACAAACTGCGCGCGCATCTGCTGTCTCAGGGCATCGACGGCATCCCGGCCAACAACACGGCGGTGTTCAACGTGCTGCAGGATCACGGTATCGCCTTGGCCACGCCAGACGGCAAGGCGATCTGGAAGGCCACCGTCACCAGCGATGCCGGCTGGTCGCACAGCTTCACCTTTTTGAAGCTGTCTCCGGCCATGGTCTGGGATGCGGCAGACCGGCCGGCACCGTTCGCGGGTCGCGTACAGGCCGACGCGGAACAAGGGGTGCCGACGCCACAGGCACCGGCAGCCGAAGCGCCGGGCCTGGAAAGCGCCGATACCGTGCCACCGAGCACCGCGCCGACCGCGCCCGTGCCCGCCGACAACGGCGTGGCTGCGTTGCTCGATCTGCTGAGTGACACGGCCCCACCCGTAGCGCCGGAGCCCCCGAGCGACCCCGAGCCGGCCTCGCCACCGTCGCCTACGGTGCTGCCGCAGGTGAGCCCCGCGCCATCTCGGGATCGGCCGGAGCCTTCCGGCGAGCATTTCATGGCCTGGCTGCGTCAGGGCATCCAGACGCACAAGCTCATCATCAACGACGCCAAAGCCCTGGTGCATAGCGTCGCGGGAACGGCCTACCTGGTGAGCCCCGGCGTCTTCCAGCGGTATGCGCAAGAACATCTGCAAATTGCCGCACTGGCGAAACCGGAGAACCTGGAGGGATGGCAGTGGGTGCAGAAGCGTTTTGAGAAACTGAGCCTGCACCGCAAGCAAGCCAGCGGGTTGAATATCTGGACCTGCGAAGTCACGGGGCCGCGCAAATCCAGGCGACTGCACGGCTACCTGTTGAGCGCTCCCGAAGCGCTGTTCCAGGAAATGCCTCCGGACAATCCATACCTGCGCCTCCTCACCGAGGCCGTAAAGCGCGAAAATTCAGCCGCCGGTAATAAGAACGACAACGAACAGGGGTAGACAAGGGGCCACGGCGCGGGCCGGCTTCAGTCCGCGGACTTGGGCGTAGCCGTCTCTGCCAGCTTGGCTTCAGTCAGCGCCATCAAGTGGGCAGAACTGCATTTCAGCGCACGGGCGATTTTGAGAATGAGGGGGAGCGTGGGGACATGCTCTCCACGCTCGATCTTTCCCATGTGCGAACGCTCGATTCCTGACAGATGGGCCAGCGTTTCCTGGGCGATGCCTTGACTGGTTCTTTCTTCGCGCACGGAGGCCCCAAACGCGATGGCTGGTTCCGCTTCGTAGGTTGTTGTGCCGGTGGGCCGGCCTCTCTGAATCGAACGCTTTTGCATTGCCAAAAGCGTCGAGGATTGACACGATATAAACCACGTTAAACTTAACTCACGAGAAGCGACTTCATCGGTCGTCGCGAGTTCACTGCCTGGGGGAACTGGACGTGAAATCGAGCGATGCCTCCACTGAAATCCGGGTGGCTGTGCTCGGCGAGTGGGTGCCTTCACCGCTTGCCGACTTGCTGGCGTTACAGCGCGCCGAAGAGCCAGAAACCGCCACTGCTTTGATCGGATGCAGTGCCACGGCGCAGGCGCAGGAACTGCCGCACGATAACTTTGACCTAGCCCTGTCCACAGCCGCCTGGGAGTGGCCGGGCTGGGTGTGCGAACCGTTGTGGCATGACACGCTGGCGGTCGCCGTCGCCAAGCGCTCGCACCTGCTGTCCTACCGTGAAGTGCCTCGCCAAGAACTGCTCAAGCAGCCGTTGATCTGCGCGCAGTCAACGGCCGACGAGCCGTGGCGCGCGGTGGCGCAGCGCCTGTTCGAGGACGAGCTGCAGGGCCGCGAGCAGGTGGTCAGCACCTTCGACATGGCCATGACGCTCGTTGCAGCGGGCTACGGCATTGCCTTTGCGCCTGCCGCAAGGCTGGCCAGCTACCTGTGCCGAGGCATCGCCGCGCGGCCGCTGGCCGGCTCACCGGCCATCGTGATGGCCTATCTGCTGCGTCCCTGCACGTCCTTGACCGAGCCCCAGGAGCGATTCGCGCGCCGCGCCCGTTCCGTGTCCTGATGAGGGGCGCAGCGCAAGGCTGCTATGCGAACCCCACCACCTTCTCCTGATCCCACTCGCTTGCCTTCACGCTCGTGACCACGGCCATGATGATCTTGTCGAGATTGTTGGCGGTGGCGCCCTCCAGGGCCGAGCGGCCGCGCAGCATCGCACGCGGCTGCAGCAGCGCGTGGTAAATCTGCCAAGGGTCCGCGCCCCGGCTCAGCTTCATGACGGACTGGACCAGCTCGTGTTTGAGCGGGTCGAGGTGCCAGTCCGGCACCCGCTGGCCGCGGTTTCCCAGGTTCAGTGCCAGCAGGTTGCCCGCCTTGATCTCGTAGCTGATCCACCGGCGCGACTTGCCCGCCATCTTGGCGAACTCGACGACCGGAAGGTTGTGCGGCGACTCGAAAACATCGACGAGTTCCATCCGCTTGCGTTGAACGTCGGACAGTGGCTGCTCCATCACCGAGCGCGGCGCCGTGACCGCCGGCAGCCGCTGCGCCGCAGCTGACACCAGCGGCATCGCATCGCCAGGCTTGGTCACGAGCAGGATCGGCGTCGTCGCCGCCCTGGGCGGTGCGCTGTCAGCGGGATCGCCCCCGATGGCGGGCACGCCTTCCAGGTGAATGGTGAGCGGCATGCTCGCCGCTTCGACCATGTTCTGCTCAAAGAGGTCGAGGCGGTCGGCCCAATCCTGCATCATGCGGCGGCGCTGCTCCACGTACTCGGCGTGGTTGTACGTGCTGCTGACCTTGTTGGGATCGACGTGGGAGAGTTGCGCGTCCACCCAGGCTTTCGGATAGCCGAACTCGTTGAGCGCGGTGGACATCGTGGCCCGGATGCCGTGCCCGGTCAGCAGGTCACGGTAGCCCATGCGCTTGAGCGCACCGTTGAGGGTGTTCTCGCTCATGCGCTTCTTCAGGTCGTTGTCGTGCCGGAGCAGATAGCGCTGGGCCGGCTTGAACTCCTCCAGCATGTGCCGGACGATCTCGATGGCCTGCACCGACAGCGGCACGATGTACGGTGGAATGTCCTGCGGCCGCTGGCGCTTCCTGCGCATGTCCACCTGCAACTGTTTCACGACGTCGGGCGGGATGATCCACAACCCCTTGTCGAGGTCGAACTGATCGGGCGTCGCCAGCCGCAACTCGCCCGTGCGCACGCCGGTCAGGCACAGCAGCCGCAATCCAAGCTGGGTGCGCAGCCTGCCGCGGTACTTGCGCAGCCGCTGCAACAGTTTCGGCAGATCCTCCATGCGCAGGAACGGGTTGTGGTTCACCGGCGGCAACGGCACGGCGACCACATCGAGGTCGGACGCCGGGTTTTGCTCCAGCCCCGGCACGATCACCAGCGCGTAGCGAAACAAGTGGTTCAACCACGTCCTGACCTTCTCGGCGACGGAGAGCGCCTTGCGCTTCTCGATCTTGGCGATCACGTCCAAGAGGTCGGAGCGCTTGATCTCGTAGATCGAGCGCTTGCCCAGGTAGGGCAGTACATCCTTGTCGAAGACGCGCGGGAGGATGGAGTGCGTGGTCTGCCGGCCCTTCTTGAGGCTGAGCGCACGATGGGCAAACCACTTCCTGTAGATGACCTCGAAGGTGTGCTCGCCGGCGAGCTTGACCGCGGCGCGCTTCTGCTTGCGGTGAACACGGGGGTTGATGCTCTTGGCCACCAAGGCGCGCGCCTCGTCGCGCAGCGCGCGGGCTTCGAGCAGCGATACCTCGGGATAGGTGCCGAACGACATCCGCTTGGGCTCCTTGAGCCAGTAGTAGCGGAAGTGCCAGGTCTTGCCTCCCGTCGCTGCAACAGCGAGGGAGAGGCCCAACGTGTCGGGGAGGGTGTAGTCCTTGCCGGTGGCTTTGGCGCGTCGAACGGCCAGGTCGGAAAGTGCCATGCTTCTAGCTCCTGAACGTGAGTCAGGAACTCGATGCTGGTCACATCACCTGCGCGCCTCTACAAACAATCCGGAAGCGGTCGTGCCCGCAAAAATGGACACAATCATGGACATAAAAGTCCTGGCTTCAGGCGGATTTCCGTGGATGACAGCAGAACTCAAAGAGAGAGAAAACCGTTGCGTGACAACGACTTGCAGACTCCCTTGGATTTCAGCGGACCTCCGCAGAAAGATGCAGTGGAGCGGGCGATGGGAATCGAACCCACGGCTCTAGCTTGGGAAGCTAGGGTATTACCATTATACGACGCCCGCGAAGACGCACATTCTAAGCGCTTGCGTGCCGCGCTTCAATCTTCGTCTACGGTTTCGTCGAAAACGACTTCGAGCTGGCGGTAGCGGCCGCCGTGGAAGACCAGCGGCAGCTGCTCTTCGCCCTGCGTGAAGCGTTCGACGCGGCCGACGAAGATGGTGTGGTCGCCGCCCGGGTAGCGGTAGTCATTGGCGCATTCGAAGTAGGCGCAGCAGCCTTCGATCATCGGCACGCCGCCCAGCCCTTCGCGCACCGCGACGCCGGCGAAGCGGTCGTCGCCGCGCGCGGCGAAGCGGTTGGAAATTTCCTCCTGCCCGGCCGACAGCACGTTGACGACGTAGCGCGAGGCGCTGCGGAAGGCGTCGATGTTCGGCGACTGGCGGGAGAGGCTCCAGAGGATCAGCGGCGGGTCGAGCGAGACCGAGTTGAACGAGCTGATGGTCAGGCCGATGCGTTCGCCGTTCGGCGCCAGCGCGGTGACGACGGTGACGCCGGTGGCGAAGCTGCCGAGGGTGTCGCGGAAGGCGCGGCAGTCGAACGCGGGAACGACGTGCGCGGCGGTGGCGCCTGCGTCGCAATGCGGGCAGGAAAGGTCGTTCAGCGCGGCGACTTGGTCGGCGCGACGGTGAGGCGGTATCGGCAGGATCATTCGGGCAAATCGGAAGGGATGGTCGGCATGCTAAGATTTCCGGTTCTCACAGGAGTTCCGCAATGAGCACCACAAACCTCGGTCCCCACGCCCGCTCCGGCCAGTTGCCGGGCGAAAAAATCGGCACGCCCTTGAGCCCGTCGGCCACGCGCGTCATGTTGCTCGGCGCCGGCGAACTCGGAAAGGAGGTCATTATCGCCCTCCAGCGTCTCGGTGTCGAGACGATCGCCGTCGACCGCTACGCCGACGCGCCCGGCATGCAGGTGGCGCACCGCGCGCACGTGGTGACGATGACCGACGGCCCGGCGCTGCGCGCGATCATCGAGGCGGAGCGGCCGCAGCTCGTCGTTCCCGAGATCGAGGCGATCGCCACCGACATGCTCCTCGACGTCGAGCGCGAAGGGATCGCCGAGGTCATCCCGACCGCGCGCGCCGCGCGCCTGACGATGAACCGCGAGGGCATCCGCCGCCTGGCCGCCGAGGAACTCGGCCTGCCCACCTCGCCCTACGCCTTCGCCGACTCGCTGGCCGCGCTGCAGGCGGCGATCGACGGCGGCATCGGCTATCCCTGCCTGGTCAAGCCGACCATGTCGTCGTCCGGCAAGGGGCAGTCGCTGCTGCGCGGCCCGGCCGACGTCGGCCCGGCGTGGGAGTACGCGCTGCAGGGCGGACGCGTCGCGCAAAGCCGCGTCATCGTCGAAGGCTTCATCGACTTCGACTACGAGATCACACAGCTCACGGTGCGCGCGCTCGGCGCTTCCGGCGAGGTCGAAACCTTCTTCTGCGAGCCGATCGGCCACCTGCAGGTCGACGGCGACTACGTCGAATCCTGGCAGCCGCAGCCGATGAGCGCGGCGGCGCGCGAGCGCGCGCGCGAAATCGCCAGGGCCGTCACCGACAACCTCGGCGGGCGCGGCCTGTTCGGCGTCGAGCTCTTCGTCAAGGGCGACATGGTGTGGTTCTCCGAAGTCAGCCCGCGCCCGCACGACACCGGCCTCGTCACCCTCGCCTCGCAGCGCTTCTCCGAATTCGAGCTGCACGCGCGCGCCATCCTCGGCCTGCCGGTCGACGTCGCGCTGCGCGCGCCGGGCGCCTCGGCGGTGATCTACGGCGGCCTCGACGCGCCCGGCATCGCCTTCGCCGGCGCCGCCGACGCGCTTGCCGTGCCGGATACCGACCTGCGACTGTTCGGCAAGCCGGAGAGCTTCAGGAAACGGCGCATGGGCGTCGCCGTCGCCACCGGCGCCGACACCGACGAAGCGCGCGCGCGCGCCAAGCTCGCCGCCAGCAAGGTCAAGCCGGTCGCCGCATGAGCGGCGGCAAGGCCGCCCGCCTGGTCACCCGCGCCGGCGCCGCTGCGGGCAAACCCGCTGCCGGCGCCTCCTTCGCGACGCGCCTGATCGCTTGGCAGCGCACGCACGGCCGCCACGACCTGCCCTGGCAGAGGACGCGCGACGCCTACCGCATCTGGCTGTCCGAGATCATGCTGCAGCAGACGCAGGTAAGCACGGTGATCCCCTATTACGCGCGCTTCCTCGACCGCTTTCCGGACGTCGCGGCGCTCGCCGCGGCGCCGGTCGACGCGGTGCTCGAACTGTGGGCCGGACTCGGCTACTACGCGCGGGCGCGCAACCTGCACCGCTGCGCGCTGGCCGTCGTCGTCGAACACGGCGGCCGCTTCCCGCAGGCGCCGGAACAAATCGCCGAACTGCCGGGCATCGGCCGCTCGACCGCCGCCGCCATCGCCGCCTTCGCCTTCGGCGCGCGCGCCGCGATCCTCGACGGCAACGTCAAGCGCGTGCTGGCGCGCTGCTTCGGGATCGAGCGCTATCCGGGCGAGGCGCAAACCGAGCGCGAGATGTGGGCGCTCGCCGAAGCGCTGCTCCCGGCCGCCGGCATCGAGGCCTACACGCAGGGTCTGATGGACCTCGGCGCGACGCTGTGCACGCGCGGCAAGCCGCGCTGCGAGGCGTGCCCGATGCGCGACATCTGCATCGCCCGGCGCGACGGGCGGCAGGACGAGCTGCCCGTCGCGAAGCCGCGCAAGGCCTTGCCGGCACGCACCACCGGCGTGCTCCTGTTCAGCGACGGCGAACGCATCCTGCTCGAACGGCGGCCGCCGGCCGGCATCTGGGGCGGCCTGCTGAGCCTGCCCGAAGTGCCGCAGGCGACGCCCGAGGCCGCCGCCGCGCTCGCCCGCCGGCACGGCTGCCGCGTCCTGCACACGCAGGCGCTGCCCGCGCTGCAGCACACCTTCACGCATTTCAAGCTGACCATCGCGCCACTGCTGTGCACCGTCGAGCCGGCGGCGCAGCGTGCGGCCGAGCCCGGCTGGCAGTGGCTGCCGCTGGCGACGGCGCTCGACGCCGGGCTGCCGGCGCCGATCCGGAAGCTGCTCGCCGGCAGCGCCTGAACGCCGGGCGAACGCCGCCGCGCAGCGGTCGTGCTGCGCGGGAATGCCTGCGAGAAGATGAGGTTCCGAGGATCGAGGCGGCGAAGGCGCGCGTGCCGCCGAGCCGGGCGCTCAGCCGACCAGCTTGCGCTGCGCGAGGTAGGTGAAGAGGATTTCCAGGCGCGACACCGGGTCGTCGAGTTCGAGCAGCTTCTGCTTGGCGAGCGCCTGCACCGGCATCACCTCGGTCAGGCGGTAGCCGACCCAGGCCGCGTCGTCGAAGGCATGCGGCTCGGGCATGCGCTGCGGCCCGAGGTCGCCGACGATCTTGCGCAGGAGCGGCAGCAGCCCTTCCTGCGCTGCCGGCACGGCCTGCTTCGCCGGCTCGGCCAGCAGCTCGACCCGCGCGCGCAGCAAACCGCCCGCCCCGGCCGCCTGCGACACGATGCGGAAGCGCCGCCCGCCGCGCACGTCGAGCAGCAGGATGCCGAGCTGCGGCATGTCGCTCCTGACGATGTGCGCCAGCGTGCCGACCGCGTGCGGCACGGCCGGCGCGCCGACCTCGCTGCCCTGCGCGATCAGGCAGACGCCGAACGGCGTGCCGTCCTTCAGGCAGGCGGCGGCCATGTCCAGATAGCGCTGCTCGAAGACCTTGAGCGGCAGCACGCCGCCCGGGAAGAGCACGCTGCCGAGCGGGAAGAGCGGGATGTCGAGCGTCGCCGGCGCGGCGCCCGCCTCGCTTCCGGCACCGGCGGCCTTCAGGAAATCGAACCAGCTCAAGACATGCGCTCCGCGCTCCCCCAGCGCTGCATCAGCGCATGCGGCACGGCGAGCTGGTCGAGGATGCGCGCGACGACGAAGTCGACGATGTCCTCGACGCTTTTCGGATGCTGGTAGAAGCCGGGGTTCGGCGGCAGGATAACGGCGCCGGCACGCGCCAGGCGCAGCATGTTCTCCAGATGGATCGCCGAGAACGGCGTCTCGCGCGGCACCAGCACGAGCTTGCGCCCCTCCTTGAGCACCACGTCGGCGGCGCGCTCGATCAGGTTGCTGGCCAGCCCCTGCGCGATGGCCGCCAGCGTGCCCATGGTGCACGGGCAGACGACCATCGCGTCGGGCGGATTCGAGCCGCTGGCGACCGGCGCGAACCATTCCTCGCGGCCATACACTTCAAGCTCTCCGGGCAGCGCCGCGTAGCACTCGCGGAAGTAGTCGCGCGCCTCTTTCGCGCGCGCTGGCAGTTCCAGCCCCATCTCCTGCCTGGCCACCACCTGCGCCACCTGCGAGTAGAGCAGCTGCACGCGGCAGCCGGCTTCGAGCAGGCATTCGAGCAGGCGGATGCCGTAGGGCATGCCCGAGGCGCCGGTCAGGGCGAGGCAGATGGTTGCGGATGAGGCGGCGGCGGGGATTCCAGGTACGGCTCCGGACGACATTCCGGGCGAGGTTCTAGGCATGGGGAGGCTCCGGGTCGGCGGCCGGCAGCTCTGCGAGCAGGCGCGCGGCGATCAGTCCGTTGATGATACCGAAGGCGAGCGCCGCCGCGGCGAAAAAGGGGACGAGCAGGAAGACGCCGTTGTGCGGGATCAGCCAGACGCGCGCGAGCAGAAGCTGCCCGCCGATGTGCGCGAAGGCGGCGAGGATGCTCCAGCTGACCGGCCCGAACCAGCGGCGCGGCAGGCGCACGGCGAAGCCCAGCGCGGCGAGGCTGGCGACGGCGCCGGTCAGGCTCATGAAGAAGCCGGGCGACAGGAAGTAGCCGAGCAGCAGGCCGCCGGCGAACACGCGCAGGGCGCTGACCCACGCCGCCGTGCCCCAGCCGTAGCGCGCCAGCACGATCAGCGTGACGATGTTGGCCAGCCCCGGCTTGACGCCGGGCAGCGGCAGCGGGATCGCCGCGTCGATCAGCGAGAGGCCGATGGCCGCCGCGGCCAGCCGTGCGATGCGGTGGTCCTCGGGCGTCGCGGTCAGTTCAATAACTGAGCGAGTCATACGCGCTCTTCCCGCCCTGCACCTGCACGCTGACCTGATTGGGCGCGCAGATGGCGATCTCGCCGGGACGCGCCAGCCAGCCCTGGCGCACGCAGTACTGGCGCGGCCCGGGGTCGGAGACGACGCGCACGCGGCGCTTGTCGACGGCGACGACAGTGGTGCCGAGCGGGCCGGGCACTTCGATGCGGCGATTGCGCGACAGGTCGAGTTCGGCGAAGGCTTCGCCGCCGCGCCGGATCACCGCCTTTTCGGCGACGCCGGCCTGCCAGGCAAGCGGAAAGGCGGCGGCGCAGAAGGCCAGCCCGAGCGCCGCGACCAGCCAGTCGCCGGGCCGCAGGTGCGCCCGCCAGGACATCAGGCCGGGCCCCGGGGCCCCGCTGGCAGTTCGCGATGCCGCACCAGCACGCGCGCGCGGTCGGCGAATTCGCGCGCGAACCATTCGGCGAGATAGACCGAGCGGTGCTGGCCGCCGGTGCAGCCGATCGCCACCGTCAGGTAGCTGCGGTTGTCGCGGATGTAGGCCGGCAGCCAGGTGGAGACGAAGCGCGCGATATCCTCGCGCATGCTCAGCACCTCGGGCTCGGCTTCGAGGAAGGCGACGACGTCGGCGTCGCGCCCGGTGAGCGGGCGCAGGGCCATGTCGTAATGGGGATTCGGCAGGCAGCGCACGTCGAACACCAGATCGGCGTCGAGCGGAATGCCGTGCTTGAAGCCGAAGGACTGGAAGAGCAGCGTGAGGCCGGCTTCGCGCGGCGTTCCGTTGTCGACCGCAATGAACTGGCGCACCCAGTCGCGCAGGGTGTTCGGCCGCACGTCGCTGGTGTCGATGTGATGGCCGAGCGAAACCAGCCCCTCGAGGCGCACGCGCTCCTCGGCGATAGCCTCCTGCAGCGTACGCTCTTCGCTGGCCAGCGGGTGCCGGCGGCGGGTTTCCGAAAAGCGCTTGAGCAGGGTCTCGTTCTTGGCGTCGAGGAAGAGGAAGCGCAGGTCGAGATCGCGCGCGCGCAGCGCGTCGAGCTGCTGCGGCAGCATCGCGATGCTCTCGCCGCCGCGGATGTCGATCGCCACCGCGACCTTGCGGTAGCCCTGCTGGTCGAGCTGCCCGACGAGCTGCTGCAACAATTGCGAAGGGAGGTTGTCGACGCAGTAGTACCCCGCGTCCTCGAGCACGTTGAGCGCGATCGTTTTGCCTGAACCGGACAGGCCGCTGATGAGAACGAGATGCATGGCGTGCAGCATAGCGGATCGGCGCTTTCACGGGCAAGCCGGGCAGGCTTAAACTAAGGGGCTGCGGACAAAACCAAGATTGCGAGACCCCCGATGAAAACCCTCGACCTTCCCTTCCTTGCCGATCTCGTCGCCATCCGGCGCGACATCCACGCCCACCCCGAACTCGCCTTCAACGAAGCGCGCACCGCCGACATCGTGGCGCGCGAACTGTCGGCGTATGGTCTGGAAGTGCATCGGGGTCTGGCCAAAACCGGCGTCGTCGGCATCCTGAAAAAGGGCGAGGGCAAGCGCGCCATCGGCCTGCGCGCCGACATGGACGCGCTGCCGCTGGTGGAGAAAAACGACTTCCCGCACCGCTCGAAGCACGAAGGCCAGATGCACGCCTGCGGCCACGACGGGCACACGACGATCCTGCTCGGCGCGGCGCGCTACCTGGCGGAAAACCGCGACAAGATCGACTTCGACGGCACCGTCTATTTCATCTTCCAGCCGGCCGAGGAATCGGAGGGCGGCGCCGCGGTGATGATCGAGGAAGGCCTGTTCGAGCAGTTTCCGATGGACGCCGTGTACGGCCTGCACAACTGGCCGGGCATCCCGGTCGGCGAGATGGCGGTAGTGCCCGGCCCGGTGATGGCCGGCACCTGCACCTTCGAGATCGCCGTGCGCGGCCACGGCTGCCACGCGGCGATGCCGCACCAGGGCGTCGACACGCTGGTCGCCGCCAGCCAGCTGGTGCTCGCGCTGCAGACCGTGGTCGCGCGCAACCTGCACCCCTGCGAAGCGGCCGTCGTCAGCGTCACGCAGATCCACAGCGGCGAAGCCTGGAACATCATCCCCGACGATGCCGTGCTGCGCGGCACGATCCGCACCTTCAAGCCGGAGGTGCAGGAACTCGTCGAGCGCGCCATCGAGCGCCTGTGCAGCGGCATCGCCAGCACCTTCGGCGCGCAGATCGGCGTCGAGTTCGACCACCGCTATCCGCCGACGGTGAACAGCGTCGCCGAGACCGAACTCTGCCGGCGCGTCGCCGGCGACCTGTTCGGCGCGAGCAAGGTGCGCCGCGACGAACTGCCGTCGATGGGTGCCGAGGACTTCGCCTACATGCTGCGCGAAAAGCCCGGCTGCTACGTCTGGCTCGGCAACGGCCCGGGCAGCGGCGGCTGCACCCTGCACAACCCGCACTACGATTTCAACGACGACATCCTGCCGCTCGGCGTCGCCTACTGGGCGCGTCTGGTCGAGGCGGCGCTGGGACGCGCGGGCGCCTGAGCGCGGCGCGGCCCGCCGGCATCGGCGCCGTCCGGCCGCCGCGCGCCATGACGCGCGTTGCGCCGTTGCGCCGTTGCGCCGTATTGCGCCGACCCGGCATTCGGTCTAACTTGATTGGCATTTTCCGCAGCAACCGCTCGCCGCGGTCCGGCGAACCGCCCTTCAGGAGATCGATCATGGACGCTGCCAGTCACCCGGTGCTGCTCCTGCTCGAGCAGCACCAGCGCTTTCCCCGCCTGCTGGCCGAGCGTTTCCCGCACGTGCTGGCCCGCATCGTCGAGGCCTGGCACTCGCCGACGGCGATGGAAGCCTGCATCAGCGACCTGATGCTCGCCGACCCCCGGCGCAAGCAGGGTTTCCCGCAGGAGGCGATGCTCGAAATCTTCGCCATCTCGCGCCTGCACGACACGCTCTATCCGAAGTCGGCCAAATCGGGAATCGACGTCTGGAGCCGGTCGCAGGAGCTCTAAGCGGAAACCGGTAACGTGAACTACTTCACGTTGCCGTTTTTTACAGGCACCCCGGCCGGAAACCCTTGCCCAGCAAGGACTTCCCGAGATAGCAAGGCGCCGGGGGGTACTGGCCTGCAAATTGCTAAGCATGGACCGTCATTCATTTCCGAGTCCATGCCGTGCATACCAATCCCCGCTCCCTTCCCCGCCGCGCGCCGCGCATCCTGAGCTCGCTGCTCGCCGCCTTCGGCATCGCCGGCACCGCACCTGCCCTCGCCGCTTCCGTGCATGTGGTCTTCGACACGCCGATCTTCAACGGCTCGGGCTCCGACAACGTGAGCATCGCCTACCCCGGTGGACACACCGACGTGGCGGCCGGACGCTTCCAGGGCACCGCCTCGAACATCCTCGGCGTCAGCCCGTCGATTTTCGTCGACGGTGTCAACGACCTGTTCATGTACTGCTACGACCTCTACGAGACCGTCGGCAACGGCTGGAGCGTCGACTACACGATCAATTTCAGCGGGCCGACGGCGCGCACGCTCGACTTCCTCGGCGCGGTCAACTCCGTGCTGAGCGCCGCGGGCAGCTACGACCCCTACGCCTGGCTGCGTCCGGTCAGCGCCTTCCAGGGCGCCGCCATCCAGATCGGCATCTGGGAAAGCCGCTACGAATCCAGCCCCAACTGGGACCTCAACAACGGCAGCTTACGCGCCAGCAGCCTCGACCCGGAAACGCAGAACTGGTGGAACACCTTCCGCAACGCCATCGCCACCTCGGGCTCGCTCGACCCGAAATACGCGATGACGCTCGAAGCCGCCGGCGCGCAGGACATGATCACCGCCGACCCGCCCGCCGCCGTGCCCGAACCCGCCTCGCTGGCGCTGCTCGGCCTCGGTCTCGCAGGCCTCGGCTTCAGCCGCCGCGCCAGACGAAGCTGACCCGGCACCGACGCAACGACACGACCGGAAACGACGGGACGGCCGGCGCAACGAGCGCCGGCCGTCCCGTTTCATTTCCGGCCGAGGCAGCGCGCCTCACGGCGCAATCGTCGTTCCCAGCACGCCCAGGAACTTGGCCAGCCACGCCGGATGCGCGGGCCACGCCGGCGCGGTGACCAGATTGCCATCGACCCAGGCCTGATCGACCGGGATGTCGGCATAGTCCCCGCCGGCGGCCTTCACCTCCGGCGCGCAGGCCGGGTAGGCGCTGCATTTGCGCCCGCGCAGCACGCCGGCCGCGGCGAGCAGCTGCGCGCCGTGGCAGATCGCGGCGATCGGCTTGCCGGTATCGGCGAAGTGCCGCACGGCGGCGATCACCCGCGGATCGAGGCGCAGGTATTCGGGCGCCCGCCCGCCGGGCAGCACCAGCGCGTCGTAATCCTCGGGACGCAACGCGTCGAATTCGGCGTTCAACGCGAAGTTGTGGCCGGGCTTTTCGCTGTAGGTCTGGTCGCCCTCGAAGTCGTGGATCGCCGTGCGCACCCGCTCGCCGGCCTTCTTGCCCGGGCACGCAGCGTGCACCGTGTGACCGACCATGAGCAACGCCTGGAAAGGCACCATCGTTTCGTAATCCTCGGTGTAGTCGCCGGTGATCATCAGAATCTTCTTTGCGGCCATCCTGGTCTCCTTGCTGTGCTTGCAGCGGGTACGGCGCGTGAAAGGCGGCCGGGCGGAGCGGCGAAGCACGAAGCACCGCGAAGAAGCGAGCCGCCGGGCACGATCCGGCGCGCGCCGTTTGCACCGGATCATGGACTTTGCGCCGCCGCGTCTCTATGCTGCGCGGCGCAAGGTCGGACTCGGTTCGACCCGGCGCATGCGGAGCGCGTTCCCCTGCGCCGCCCCGCCCCTTCCATCCCGCACCGCTGGGCATCATGAGCACAGAACACTTCATCGCCGGCAAGGACGCCCCGCTCGCCGCCGACGCCGGCCCGCTGCGGGAAGATCTGCGCGTCGGCGAACTGAAAACGCAGCGCGCGCCGGCCGCCGGCGACGCCGCCGCGATCCGCGAAGGCGACGACGGGGGGCGCCGCTTCGCGCGGCTCGACGCCGCCCGCCGCCGCGTCTATCGTTGTAGCGAGAGCCGGCTCGAACTGGGCGCGGCGGACGACCACCGTGCCGCGCCGGAGAGCCGCTACGGAGCCGATCCCCTGCGCCGCGCCGAAGTCCAGCCCGACCGCTGCGAACGTTTCTCCGGCATCGCCGCCCCCGGCCCGGGGCTTGCAGGCTGCGCCATGCAGCCGCCCGCGGCCCACGACAAACCACACCCGCAAACCGCGTAAGGAGCGCCCCATGCAAGACAAGGAACCGATGAGCTACGAGGAACACCTCGACGAAGTCACGACGCAGATCACCGAACGCTTCGGCACCAGCGACGAAGCGGCGATCGCCATGGTGATGCGGGCGCAGGCCGAGGACTACTTCAGCGGGCACGACGACGATCCGTCGATCTGCACGCTGGAACGCGCCGGGCACGACGCCCGCTTCGTCTTCAAGAAATACGGCAAGAAGGGCTGAGCGCGCATTCCCGCGGAATGGCGCGAGCGGCGCGACCGCCCGGAGCGCCTGCGTTGGCGCCTACTTGGTGATCGCCGCGTTGCGCCCGGAGAACTGGTCGCTCAGGCGAAGCGCGGCGTCGCTGAACTGCCCCTGCGGCTTCTGCGCGCAGTAGCGGTTCACGTAGTTCTCCACCGTGCCGCTCGAAATATCCGACACCTGCTGACTCTGATTGGCGTAGTTGTGCCCGGTGAGCACGCCGCGCACCCAGGCCACGTAGGCGGCGCGCTGTTCGGCGTCGTCCTTCGAGGCGATCCAGCGCTGGCACGACATGTCGTCGAAACCGACGATCTTGAGCGGCGCCGCGTGCGCGCCGGCGGTCGCCGACAGCGCGAGCAGCGCGCCGGCCAGCCACGTCTTGTTGCGCATCCCTGTTCCCCTTTTCATCTCTTCATCCCGCGCGGCGGGCTCCCGCCGCGCGCATTGGCCGCCGGTCCCGTGCCGGCCGCCGTGATCGAACACGTTGCCCGCCGCCCCCGCCGCTCCGCCGGGCGGGTTTGCAGCGCACCGGGCGGCGTGTAAGGTAACACTATCGGCGCCGTCGGCGTACAGGCGGGGCCCGACCGAACGAGAGGAGGATGCGATGCAGCGCCCAATCTTCGCCGTGCTCGCCGCCCTCGCCGTCGGCGTCGCTGCCCTGGCGAGCGCCCCGCTCGCCGCCGCGCCCGCGCCTTGGTACAAGTGGGCCAGCCTGAACGCGAACCGCGAAATCTGCGCCCAGGTGTCGCCCGGCGACGGCTGGTACAAGGCGCGCGGCCCCTTCCGCGACGCGCGCTGTGAGAAGCGCGGCCGTCCCGGCGAAGCGCTGCCGGGAGCGCTGGGACGGGCGCCGCAAGGCGCGCCCGCCCGGTTCGCCTGAAGGCCCGGCCATGAGCGACGCGCCCGCGCCCGACAGCATCCCGCCGCTGCCCGCCAGCCGCTTGCACACGCCGTGCAATCCCGACCATCTGCCCTTCGCGAGCAGCGACGAGCTGCCCGACCTCGACGAGGACTTCGCCCACACGCGCGCCGTCGAAGCCCTGCGCTTCGGCCTCGACATCCGGCAGCCGGGCTACAACCTGTTCGTCCTCGGCGATCCGGGCAGCGGCCGCCACGCCATCGTCGGGCGCCTGCTCGCCGCCGAGGACGCGCGCCGCGCCGCGCCCAGCGACTGGTGCTACATCAACAACTTCACGCAAGCCACCCGCCCGGCCCTGCTCCGCCTGCCGGCCGGCCGCGGCGCGCGCCTGCGCGACGCCATGCGCGGCTTCGTCGCCGAACTGGCGCCGGCCATCGCGGCCGCCTTCGAGAGCAACGACTACCGCGCGCAGCTCGAAGCGCTGGAGAGCGAGTACAAGACGCGCGAGGACGACGCGCTGCGCGAACTCGGGCGCGAAGCGATCGCGCAGGGCGTCGCGCTGGTGCGCTCGCCCGACGGCCTCGGCTTCGCGCCGCTCAAGGACGGCGAGGAGACGCTGAGCGAGGAGGAGTTCGCGCAGCTGCCGGAAGCGCGCCGCGACGAGCTCGAAGCGACCATGGCGCGCTTCGAGGACAGGCTGGCGCCGCTGGCGCGCCAGTTTCCGCTCTGGCGGCGCGAGCACGCGGCGCGCCTCAAGGAGATCAGCCGCGACGCGCTGCGCCGGGCGGTCAGCCATCTGATCGAGGAACTGAAGCCGGACTGGGCCGACCTGCCGGCGGTCAGCGCCTTCCTCGACGACTGCCTGCGCGACGTGGTCGACACCGGCGAATCCCTGCGCGAAACGCAGAAGAGCGAGGGCGAGATGGAGATGCTGCTCTTCTCGGGCAGCATCTCGGTCCAGCGCTATCTCGTGAATCTCCTGGTCGACAACGCGCCGGGCGCCGACGGATCGCGCAGTCCGGTCGTCTGCGAGGACCATCCGACCTTCCAGAACCTGATCGGCCGCGTCGAGCAGCTCGCGCACCTGGGCACGCTCGTTTCCAACTTCACGCTGATCCGCGCCGGCGCCCTGCACCGCGCCAACGGCGGCACGCTGATCCTCGACGCTGCCAAGCTGCTCGCCCAGCCCTACGCCTGGGAGGGGCTGAAGCGCGCCCTGCGCGGCCGCCAGGTGCGCATCGAATCGCTCGGCGAAATCTACGGCCTGGCGAGCACGGTGCAAATCGAACCCGACCCGATGCCGCTCGACCTCAAGGTGATCCTGATTGGCGAACGCCTCACCTACTACCTGCTCGCCGATCTCGACCCGGAGTTCGCCGAGCTGTTCAAGGTCGCCGCCGACTTCGAGAGCGACGTCGAGCGCAGCGCCGGCAACACCCTGCTCTACGCCCGCCTGCTCGCCACTCTGACGCGCCGCGACGGCCTGCGCTCGCTGACGCGCGATGCCGTGGCGCGTGTCATCGAGCACGCGGCGCGTCTGGCCGACGACGCCGCGCGTCTGTCGACGCAGACCCGCCGCCTCGCCGACCTGCTGCGCGAAGCCGACTGGCACGCGGCACGCGCCGGCACGGCGCGCATCGAGCGCGCGCACGTCGAGCAGGCGCTGAGCGCCGCCGTCCGCCGCGCCGACCGCATCCGCGAGGCACAGCACGACGCCATCCTGCGCGACGTCCTGCTGATCGCCACCGAGGGACGCCAGATCGGGCAGGTCAACGGCCTCGCCGCGCTCGCCTTCGGCGACTTCACCTTCGCCCACCCGGTACGCATCACCGCCACCGTGCGCATGGGCGAGGGCGAAGTGCTCGACATCGAGCGCGAAGTCGAACTCGGCGGCCCGCTGCATTCGAAAGGCGTGCTCATCCTCACCGCCTTCCTGGCCGAGCGCTTCGGCCGCAACATCCCGCTCTCGCTCTCGGCCAGCCTCGTCTTCGAGCAATCCTACGGCGAGGTCGAGGGCGACAGCGCCTCGCTCGCCGAGCTGTGCGCGCTGCTCTCGGCGATCGCCTTGCTGCCGCTCACGCAGGCGCTGGCGGTCACCGGCTCGCTCGGCCAGCACGGCGCGGTGCAGCCGATCGGCGCGGTGAACGAGAAGATCGAGGGTTTCTTCGACATCTGCAGGGCGCGCGGCCTGACCGGCCAGCAAGGCGTGATCATTCCCGCCGCCAACGTGCAGCATCTGATGCTGCGCGACGACGTGGTCGAAGCCGTCGCCGGCGGGCGCTTCAACGTATACGCCGTGCACGACGTCGATCAGGCGATCGCCCTGCTCTCCGGGCTGCCGGTCGGACGCCCGGACGCGCAGGGCATCGTTCCCACGGGGACGGTCAATTACCGCGTCGCCGAGCAGCTGTCGGAGATGTCGACGGCGCGCCTGGAATTTGCAGGCGGCGGCAAGAAGCGCAGGCACGCAGATCAGGGCAAGGGCAAGGCCAAAGCGGCGACGTCGGGCACGCCGGCGCGAAAACGCGGTCAACCTCGAAGAATTACCTGAATGCAGGTATCCAGCCACGCGGCGGATCGTCGTAAATAAGGACATCCGCCCTTTTCGGGGAGTCCCCTCCATGCGCCTGCCCTTCATCATCGCCACCGTCCTCTGCTCGCTGATCGCGCCGCCGGCGGCCCTGGCCGCGCCGCCCGCGCCGAAGAAGATCGAGAGCAAGCGGCACGCCGGCCTCAACATCCGCGTCGTCGGCAAGGACTGGGGCAAGGTCAGCCCGCAACAGGTGCAGACCGTGCTCTACGCGGTCGCGGATGAACTGCTGACGCGCCTGCCCAAGAAGCTGGCGAACACCGTCGTCGTCATGCGCACCGACAGCCACCCGGTCGCCCTCTACGAGCGCGGGCCGAAGGGCGAATATCTGGTGCAGCTGCACGCCGGCGACGACCGCTGGCACCTCTACGTCTACGAATTCGCGCACGAGTTCTGCCACATCCTCTCCAACTACGAGGAGAACGCCGGCGCCGACGTCGGGCGCTACAACCAGTGGTTCGAGGAAACGCTGTGCGAGACCGCCTCGCTCTTCGCACTGGAAAGCCTCGCCGCGAAGTGGCAGAGCGCGCCGCCGACACCCGAACTGGCCGGGCAGGCGGTGAAGCTGCGGCGCTTCTACGAGCAGTTGATCGCCGAGGGCCACCGCCAGCTGCCGCCGCATACGGAACTCGCCGCCTGGGTCCAGGAAAACGAAGCGGCGCTGCGCAGCGACCCGTATCAGCGCGAGAAGAACGACGTGCTGGCGAAGCTGCTGCTGCCGCTGTTCGCGACCGACCCCGACCGCTGGGACGCGATCGCCTACCTCAACCTGCACCCGGCCGACCCGAGTTCGAGTCTGGCCGACTACCTCCATCACTGGTACGACAACGCGCCCGACGAGCACAAGCTGTTCATCGCCGACGTGTTCAGCCTGTTGAACGGCAGCCGGATCGTTCCGCTCGAACCACGCCGGCTCGCGCTCAACACGAACCCGGCGCGCTGACGCGGCGGCGCACGGGCGGCGCCGCACAAATTTCGCGCCGGCGCCAGGACTTATGGCACAAAACTGGCGAACCATTTCTACCGGCGACGGACTAACTCCTGTTCGCTGCCAGTTCTTAGTCGGGAAGTCGCATCGCCAGTCGGCACAAGGGTTTCCGTGCCTGCTGAGGGCGTCGTGTCGCCGCTTCCCGCGCTGCTCCCCAGCGGATGGTGGAGGCGTTGCGTAGCCTTGCACGAAGGCTCTCGAAAGTCTGCCCGTCGGTCATCCTCCGGAACGTTCTCCGTCTCGTAACGAAACGCCTCGTGCCGTACGCGACACGGGTGAAGGAGAGTCGCCATGAAACATCTGTCATTGCGGAAATCGGGCTGCGCCGCCGCAGTCGCCGCCCTTGCGCTTCTGGCCCCGCTCAGCGCGGCCCAGGCAGCGTCCCCCGCCAGCAACCCGGAACTCGGGATTTACGGCAACAACATTGCCGCTCCTGGCGGCGGAACACCGGCCATCGACACCAGCCGCTACGACGCGGTCAACCTCGGACCGCTGAGCGCATCGCTGTGGACGCCGAAGCGCGGCGCGCAGGGTCCGCTGCGCGACGACACGCTCGATCAGGCCGCGATGGCCGACCGGGCGAGCCACGACGCGCTGGAGCGCGACATGCGCATGCGCCTCGGCCCGATCGGCGGGCGCGACACGCCGTAACGCGAACGCAGCCGTTTTCCAGATCGACAGGCCACCGGGAACGGTGGCCTTTTTGCGTAGACGGAAGTAGACGGGACTCCGAGCGCGGCGCACGAACGCCCGCCGCCGACGCACGACGCGCAAAAATCAGACGGCGACGAGCACGCCGTCCTCTTCGCGCAGGGCGCCGGCGCGGATCAGGTCGGCGCTCAGCCACTCGGCGAGGGCCGCGTCGTCGTAGCCGAGGTAGCGCGCGTTGACGCTCTGCGCGAAGGAGAGGCCGGCGAGGAAATCGGGCAGCTCGCGGCGCGCCAGCCGGCGCCGTTCGAGCAGCGCGAAGGCGAGGATCACCTTGAGCGCGTGGCGCGCCAGGCGCTCGGTGCTCTGCTCGAAGGCCGCGAGACGCCGGTAGGCGCGCGCGAAGGCATCGTCCACCTCGGCGAAGGGCGCGCCGTGGCCGGGAATCACCACGTCGACCGGCAGGCTCGCCAGCAGGTCGAGCGTGGCGCGCGTCATGGCGAAGCCGCTGCCCTCGGCCGGATGGTCGAGCAGTTCGCTGAAGATGACGCCGAAACCGTCGCGCCACAGCGCGTCGCCGGATATCAGCAGGCGCTTTTCCGGGTTGTGGAAGGCGAGCGCATCCATGTCGTGGCCGGGCACGGCGACGGCGCGCCAGTTGAGGCCGCCGAACTCGAACTCGTCGCCGGCGGCGAGCAGACGGTCGTGCTGGAAGCGCGCCCCGCGCTGGCCGAGCGGCGAGAGCAGCAGGGCCTCTTCGTCCCACTCGGCGATCTTCGCGGCGGCGCCGGCCGGAACGATCACCGCGCAGCCGAAGCTGGCCTGCAGCGCCGCGTTGCCGCCGATGTGGTCGGAATGCGCGTGCGTGTTGATCAACCGCGACAGCGTGCGCCCGTCGAGCGCGCGTTCGACGAGGGCGACCGTCTGCGCGGCGTGGCTGACGTAGCCGCTGTCGATCAGCGCCGCCGTTTCGCCTTCGAAACCGAGGATGTTGTTGGACGACAGCCAGCCGCGCTCGAGCACCTGCAGGCTGGCCGGCAGCAGCGCTTCACTCATGGCGCGTAGCGTTCGGGGAGACGGAATCCGGATCGCCGGCCGGCGCCGCCGGCAGCTTCGCGCCGCGCGCCTCCTCGGCCACCACGGCGCCCGACGAAGGCAGCGGCGGACGGCCGCAGCCGAGGCAGTAGCCGGAATCGGGGTCGGCCATGCAGACGCCGACGCAGGTATAGAGATTCTCGTCTTCGTTCATGCCCGTTCGCCGGCACCAAACTGTACCGCCTGCGCGCCGCGCCGGCGCTCGACCTCGGCCAGGATGGCCAGCCGCGCGTCGTTCGAGGCGCGAGCCCAGCCGGCGATTTCGTCGAGCGTGCGCAGGCAGCCCGCGCACAGGCCGCTTTCGGCGTCCATGCGGCAGACGTTGATGCACGGCGACGCGGCGAACACCGGCGGCCGGTCCGTTGCGGCGACGCTCACGCGGCGTTCCGCTTGGCGAGCAGCGCCTGCGCCGCCTTCGACGCCGGCGCGCGCCCGAGGTGTTGCACGATGAACTGGCCGGCGGCCAGCAGCTTGTCCATATCGACTCCGCTTTCAATTCCCAGACCCTGGAGCAGAAAGACAAGGTCCTCGGTCGCAAGGTTCCCCGCCGCCCCCGGCGCATACGGGCAGCCGCCGAGGCCGGCGATCGAACTGTCGAAGACGGCCATGCCCATTTCGAGCGAGGCGTAGATGTTGGCGATCGCCATGCCGTAGGTGTCGTGGTAGTGGCCGGCGAGCTTCGCCATCGGCACCCGCGCCGCGCAGGCCTCGAGCATGCGCTGCACCGAGGCCGGCGTGCCGGCGCCTATCGTGTCGCCGAGCGACACTTCGTAGCAGCCCATCTCGTACAGGCGCTGCGCCACGAACGCCGCCCGCTCCGGCTCGATCGCGCCTTCGTACGGGCAGGCGACGACGCAGGAAACGTAGCCGCGCACCTTGATGTCGAGCGCGCTCGCCGCATCGACGACGACGTCGAAGCGCTTCAGGCTTTCGGCGATGCTGCAGTTGATGTTCTTCTGCGAGAAGCTCTCGGACGCCGCGCCGAAGATCGCGACCTCGGTCGCCCCGGCCTCGACCGCCGCGTCGAAGCCCTTGAGGTTGGGCGTCAACACCGGGAAGGCGACGCCCGCCCGGCGGCGCGGGCTGGCCAGCACGGCGCGCAGCACTTCGTCGGCGTCGCCCATCTGCGGCACCCACTTCGGCGACACGAAGGACGTCGCCTCGATCGCCGTCAGGCCGGCGTCGGCGAGGCGCTCGATCAATTCGATCTTGACCGCCGCGGGGACCAGCCGCTTCTCGTTCTGCAAGCCGTCGCGCGGCCCGACTTCGACGATCTTCACCTTGTTCGGCAG
>RCMZ01000029.1_pt1 | contig 88953 bp, 96 predicted proteins | sample 2041141 | NCBI WGS metagenome assembly RCMZ01 (sample SAMN09708263, study PRJNA481090) | Wastewater metagenome, whole genome shotgun sequencing project. | biome: sewage; isolation source: Davis station wastewater (DW) | place: Antarctica: Davis Station | collected 2010-03-01 | reverse complement strand
GCAGTGCCTGAAGTCAGTCAGAAAAACTCGACTACTTCAGACCATCCTTAGCTTAGCGTACGATTTTTTCCGAATTCTGCGGTTCCCCCGAGGTGCGCCTCGTGACCATTACCAAGAGGTGACGGATCAGATCATATCCGCCATCGAAGCTGGAGCAGAGCCTTGGCGATGCGAGTGGGATAACACACCGCGATGGCCGATGAATCCCGTAACCGGCAAGCCCTATCATGGTATCAACGTGATGCTACTTCTCTCGCAGGGTTACCAGGAGAACCGGTGGTGCTCCTACAAGACCGCGCAAGCTCAAGGCTGGCAAGTCCGTGGCGGTGAAAGCGGCTCCAAGATCTATTTCTACAAGCGTCTCACCAAGGAAACCGGCGAGCTGAGTGCGACCGGCGAACCAGAAGTTCGCATCATTCCGCTTCTTCGCAGTTACTCGGTTTTCAACCTGGCGCAAATGGACGGCGCTCCTGAGCTGGAAACCACTGGCCGCGGAGAGAAGCTGCTTTCGTCCGAGACTCGGGATATCTGCGAGGAGATCGTTGAGGCTTGTGGGGCCGACATCGTCCATGGCTTCCGCCGCGCAGGCTACTCCCCTTCCGAGGACAGGATCTATATGCCGGACAGGGAGTCGTTCTCCTCCGACGCCGAATACTACACCACTCTGTTGCACGAGATCGCACACTGGTCAGGTCACGAAAGTCGTCTAGCTCGTGAGTTCGGGCCCAGCCGCGACTCAGATGAATATGCTCGCGAGGAGCTGCGTGCGGAGATGGCCAGCGCCATGATGGCTATGCGGCTTGCGCTGCCCGGAAGCGTCGATGGGCATGCGGGCTACGTCGACCACTACCTGCAGGTCCTCCGCAACGACAAGAAGGAGATTTTCCGTGCCTCGCGTGATGCGGAGCGAATGGCTCGATATGTACTCAGCTTCCATCCCGACTTCCGTGAGGAATTCGAGGCAGAACACCGGGACCAGATGACGGCCGCGGTTGCGGCAGGCGCCCCGGATGACATTTTCGACGCCAGTGACTTCGACTTCGAGCCGGACTTAGAGCTTGAAGGTCCTCGTCCTTAACACAGGTACACAGACATGTTGAACAGTATCGACGACGTTCTGGCGCACTGGCCTGCAGAGGGGCACTGGCCAGTCATCGGAGTACGCGATCGGGTGACGGATCTCCTGCAGCGCTTCGATGATCTGGAGCAGCTGCATCGTTTCTGGACGACGGTACGGGAAATGCATTTCCCTGGCACCTATGGTCAGACACCCTGGCCTTTCTCGTGTCGATTGGCCCACTTGACCTTTGATGTCGCAAATCCTCATCAGAAGCTGATGGATGACATCGAGCGCTACCGTGATTCGAGTGACAGCTCTCTGGTCGAGAGCTGTCATGAGGAGCTGCGAGCCCTCATGGCGCTTGAAAACAGGATGATCGTCCAGGATCCGCATCGGCGATTCGCGGACCGGATTTTTCGAGCGCTCGGGCAGGGCCTGCAGCAGGGTGCGAAACCCGTGCAGCTACCAGGTGGTCATGTGTTGGCCGCCCCCCATTACGCGGCGCTCGTGTGTGATGGGATAGGCCCGCAGACGGTGCCCATGTGCGCCGTGCTCGCATTGTCACCGAAGCTCCTGGATAGCGAAGTGTACCTATTCCGGGGCAGCTACCCAGGGGCGTGCGGTGATGCACCGTTGACATCTCTAGGTCTCAAGTCGCTGCTTCCCGGCGTGAAGTCGGACCCTAATTTAGGCGAACTGGCCCGAATTTACCTGACCTCGGCAGAGGGTGCTGCGGGATATGCGTGGGGCGACACTCGGGGCGGCGATGGCGCACATGGTGCTGAAAATCTCACCCACCTGGTGCTCCTGGGTTACGCCGAGAGGACAGGCGGATCCGAGCCGAACCAGCTGGGGGGCTCGTGGCCCCAAGTCAGCGTCACTCCCGCCGGGGTCACCGCGATCCACTCTGCGGGGGTGCTTCCTGCTATCGCTCGCCAGCTCTCCCGAGGAACCGCCCTGCTCCATCGCTGCGATGAGACTTATGAGTTCGATGTGTGCAGTGGCGCTATCGTGGCTAGCTCAGGGCGGCTGCCGGCAGTCATGCGCGTTGACATCGGCGAGCTTCAGGAGGCCTTCCCGGACGAAAGCATTGGCGACCGCGATTACGAAATCCCCGAGGTCTGCTATCACGATTTTTCTGGCGCCAAAGTTATGGCAGACGCGATATTTCGAGATGAAAATAATGGCACGCGGCCATCGCTTTAGGGCATAAAGAAAGGGGCGTCAAACCACTGGTCTGACGCCCCTTTTTTGTAGACTCTTGTCCGCAGAATAGCGACTTTTAATTGGTTATAAGGCCCGCCTGAGTTTAGCGGTACCTGAGCTGGAGGGATTCTTTGGCTTCGGCTGCGGCTTCCCGGACATCAGCGATCTTGACGCTGCGCGAGGGGCTGGAGGCTTGAGAATTACCCAGCGCCGGGCCTTGCTTCACCTGGTCAACCAGTGATTTCAGGGCCAAGGTCATCGTCTGCATGTGGGTTCCTCTGTGGCTATGACTCGCATTGTTTTATAGTTTAACAGCGCCAACGTGAAACATATAGGCACTCTTGTAGCTACTCTGAAATCAAATTAATACACGAAAATTGGATCTCTTTCCGTGACCACTCCCGCATTCGCCGTCGACGCATTCGAGAACTGGCTGAGGACCGCCTTCGCCAGCCCGTATTCGTCGAAGACAATTCGCGTCTATTGCGCAGTGGCGACCGGCTTCCTGCGCTACATAGACAGTCGAAGCGAGGAAGCGTTCCCCAATGCGCTTGACGATGATTGCGTGATAGCGTTCCTCCGAGCTCCTGGCGTCGGCGGGAAGCCCTATTCCAGGGCATATCAGGTCTTGCGCCACTCTGCGCTGTGCGCCTTGTTCCACTGGCTTGTTGAAACCGGAGTCGTGACGGATAGTCCAATGGAACGCCTGCCGAGACACACGGGCCGCAAGCCTGGCACGCCAGGTGGAGGAAACCGGCCAAAGAGACTGCCTCCAGTTTTGATGTGGCAAGACCAGCGTCATCTCTTACAGGTGATAGACTCAAGTCATGGTCCAGCGAAAGTCAGGGATTCCGCCATCGTCAGCTTAGGGCTTGCGACCGGTCTCCGGAACGAAGAGATCTGCAATGCCACTATTGGTGGACTGGACCTTCACTACCGCCGGATGAGGGTAGTAGGGAAAGGGAACAAGGAGCGGCTGATCGACTTTTCACATGACGACCGCGCCCTAGATCCCATGCGTGCATGGCTCAAGACCCGGGCCGAAGTTTTGCAGCAGCACGAGCGGGAAAACGATCTGCTCTTCATCTCAAGGGCTGGACGACGTCTCTCCGGATCGCTTGTGTACCAACAGGTATCCCGGCACCTGCAGTCTGCTGGGCTGGCAGGAAAGCTGAAGCGTTGTGGCGCACATGTGCTCCGCCATACGGCCGCGAGCGTCATGTTCGCCAGAGGCGTGCCGATTTTGCAGATCAAGGAGAATCTTGGGCATGAGGATCTTGCCACAACACAGATCTATGCCCATTTGCTGCCACCAGAGGGAGAGGCGATGTGACGACGCCTCTGTTTTACTTTCGTTTGATTATAAATACTAATCTTAATATGATGGTTTTCGATTGATGGACGAACGACATGATGTCTTGCTTGTCGGGGTGAACACCGACAAGCACGAAGCATACGCCCTAAAGCGGGACAAACAGATCGTTCGGGTCGCGCAAGGGGTTTACTTCAGGACGGGAAAAGATGCCGAGGTCCTTTTTGAGCTCTATGGCATCCGCCTGGCGAAGTTCTGCTTCCAAAGCGCTGCTTTGACGCACTCCACCGCCTGGTACCGCAAACCTGTGGACGGGCGAGTTTTTCTAGGAGGTGACTACCCATACAAGAAAAGCATCGCGCCATACGAGGGTGACTTCCGCATCGTACAGAGCATGGTCCATCCCAAGCTCACCGACGAGAGGATGTACGAGCTCGCAAAGTTCGAGGATCCCCTGGGGCAGTTCGAGATGTACTGCGCTACCCCAGAAATGACGCTGATCCACCTGATGGACGCGACGAAGAAGAACGTCGAAAAACATCTCCCGGAGCAGGAGATGGACAAGATCTTTGAGCAGCTGCAACTGAAGTATGGCAGCAAGGCCTCCACCCTGGCCGCGCTTGAAACCATCGCTCAGGCAGCCGAGAAAACCAATGAATTCGAGCGCCTCCTCAAGCACTTCTTCTCTCAGCGGAGGCGCAGCTGAAAATGAGATGAGGTAAGTGGATGCCAACCTGGATCGACCTTTCTGAACATGCTGTAGAGCTAAACGTCCAACAAGATCCAGAAGGCAAGTCGCTTGTCCTGCGGTCATTACCTGGGGGAGTGATCCCCCAGTCGGTAACGGAGCTGGGTTTCGAGAAAGATGGAGCCCTCTACCGACGCACCAACCTGCGCTTCACCCTCCCCGAAATTATCCGCCACTTTCCCAAGGCCAGGTCGCGCCAGATGGAAATGTCGGAGATATTCTACGTCCCCGTCCCAAGCAATCTTGAAGCTGTTTCAGTCGCCGCGGGACAAAACGCCGGCGTCGAAAAGGCCCCCTGGCAGATGAGTTCGGCAGAGTGGATTTCCGCTCGACGCGAGCTCGCCACACCGATGAATGTTTCCGCAAGTTCCGAGGCTGGGCGAGTTGGCAGGCTTTCCGAGCTTTCCTACGGTGTTGCGGCATGGCGGCATCAGCGTGCACTCGCCGGCGACCAAGAGGCCATCGCGGCGCTGGAAGAGGCCATAACGCACTACGACGTGGTGATGAAAGCCCTCTCGGAGGGCAAGCAGGTCCCTTTCGATGTTGTTGCCGAGTACCCTTCCCTTCTGGATCCTGAGCCAGACCAGTCGCACACAATCGCTGCAGCTGCGCCTGAACAGTCATCTGTCGTAGCGTTCATGCTTCCGGCAATCAAGTCGGCACGTAAGCGCACTGGCCCTGCACGAGTCGTCAAGGCCCATGAAGTAGCCAAGTTTGGCCGTCGCGGCATGGTGTCTGAGTACCTGGTGGTATTCCAGGATGGTCGCTTCCCCTGCAGCGTTGAGGCGCTCGACCGAAAGCAGGCGATCGACTTCGCCCAAGCTGAACGCCGTCGTCTCGATACCACAGAGCAGCCGGTAGATACCTACCCTGCAGCGCCTCATCCTCAAGACCAGATCCAGGCATCATCGATCGATGCCGCTTGGGAGCCCGAGCGCGTTGGCGCCGCGGTAGGCAGCAGCTTGATCGAGCCTGCGGAAGCATGGCTGGTATCCCAACACCAATTCAAGACAGTCGCGGTCACCAAGAAGGCCTCGGACGGAACAGTGGAGGTCCAATTCCGTAACCAGGCATTCGCGACAGACCAGATCACACCCGCAAAAGCGCTGACTGCAGCTCACAAGCAGGCCGTTCGCGGGGCATTCGCCGACGGCAAGCAAATACCCTTTCACGTCTTGGTCGACTATCCCGATGTCGCCTACGGCCCAGGCGAACGGGCAGCCCGGGCCGTCTCAAAGCTGCTATCAGAGGCCGGCCTGGCAGAGCGGCTGATGACGGGATTCAACAGCTACGTCCGGCTCGTCAATCCGCCCTACACGGATCTCATTATCGAGCGTCTGCCGGCGGAATCATCGCCACGTCTCTGCCTCACTCACTACCTGGAGTCGAACGGGGATCGGTTCATCGATAGCGAAATGATTTTCGAGATACGCCCCGCTGGTCACCTTGTCCTGTGCGAGACCGCAGTGCAGAACCCGATCCGCGGCGGAGAACTGCGGGGCCTTGACCGCAGCTTCGCGAACATCTTTGCCCAGAACCTCCTTCAGCAGGGGTTCTCCAGTGCCCGGCTGGAATGGTCGGATGATGCCGATGAAAGCCTGGAAGACGGCCCTGAGAATCGCCTTTACGAGGGGATGGCCATCGTTGAAAAACTCGCCGCCGAGCTCAACGCGGAAGTCTCACCTTGGGAGGAGTCTGGCCCGTCCACCATTGGCAAATGGCGCTACGCCACGCTGGTCCGCGAAGACGTATCTGTCCGTATCGCTGTGTCCCAAGGGGGTGTGGTGCAGGTCAACGGCGACCCCTTCACCAAAGGTGAAAGAGTGCTCCACGTGGCGGCGGAGGCCGTCAGGGAGTCCCTGGTTGAGGCCTTAAAGTTTGAAAGCACGAGTGCAATCTCCTCGCCCGTCCAGCTGTCTCCTTATGAACTAGGTCGACGGGCTGCAGAACAGGGCATGAAGTGCGTTCCAGCCTGGGATAAGGATCTGATGGCAACGTTGGGGGGCAACGTAGGCGATGGCGTACCTGCGATGCGCGAATGGATGAAGGGCTGGCACGAGATCAATGCGCAGCGTGAGGTATTGCCTCGACCTGCAACGACCACCGATGCAGAGCCGGCCGATATCACCAGATCACGTATTTTGCTGCGCTTGCCATCCACCGCTCCCACCAGGCTCCCCCTGTACGGGATCAACACGAGGTACGAAGCTACTCGCTATTCGCTTCCCGGCGATTTTTACGCTGAGACATCCTTCAACGGGTACCGGTTCTTCGCCCCGGCCGAGCACTATCGCTCGGCCGATTTCAGCAGAGCCGAGCGCGACTTGTATGCCGCTCATAAGCGTGGCGACCACAATGCAGTCAAATCCGCCCGGCAACTCATGGCCTCGGAAATGACCGAGATGGTCGCCGCCGCCCGGGCCACCTTGCCACAAAATGAGCTCACCGGGAGCACAATGCAGGCGGGCGATCGAGTCCGCTTCACTCCTGCCAACGCGGCAAAGCAGCCGGTCACCGGGGTGGTGAGCAAGGTTCTGGAAAACTCGGCGGGTGACAAAGGCTTCGAGCTAATTCGAGATGCGGCCGAAGCGATGGTGGAAGTCGAGACGTGCTGGGTAGCTGACGGATCCCTGCAGTTCCTACCGCCCGCTGATCCTGTAGAAGCATTTCAAGCTGCTCTGGCGGTGTCGAGGAAGGAGGTCGATCCCAAGCGCCGGCTTCAGGCACTTATTCGTGTTCTTTGCGCTGACAGAGGAGTGGTGTCCCAAGGAGACTGGGTTGCCCAGCTCGCCTTCAGCGCCGACCTGCCGGCAGACCAGGCCCAGCTGGTGACGCTCATGGAGAAACATCTACCCTCTCCCGCCTCATTCAACATAGCCGTAGGTCTGGAACAATTTCAGGATGTACCCAGCGAGCCCAAACGGCTGGCGGATGCAGTGAGGCGACTGGGTGATAACCTCCGGGGGTTCAAAGCCAGCCATCTGCGGAAAACTGCAGCGCGGATCGAGGACTTGCGCACCATCGCTCCTGAGAACGCACTGGCCATCGAGATGCTAGAAAGTGCTGCAACCACCGTTCACCAGGCGGAAAGCCTCCTGGTCGACCTGGAGGCCAGGCTCGCGGCAGCCAAAGCCGAAGAAGAGGAGCGCAACTGGGAACGGTTCGAGCCATTCGGGGCTCAGGCCGTGACAAAGCCTCTAGCGTCGGAAATCGGTTTCACCAAAGCATGGATAGACAAGGATAACGGCTGGTTCCAAGTCCGGAACGGAGCTTCTGTCGCTTGGACCAACGGCCACGTATTCGATTTGGAAGAACCGAACTACCGCGGCTTCGAGAAGAACGAGAGCCGTCGCTTCCAGAATACGCCTCTGGCGAAACGGCCGGACATCAGCCGTTTTCTGGAGCATGAGACCGCTGACGCGATGAAACCGGTATTCGTGTACCGAAGGATGCACGACGACAAAGATGCCGTGATACTAGCCAGGTCCTCGGGCCGCCTCGTTTCACTCGACAAGCGCTATCACGACTACATTGCGGTGAAGTACCCAGGGGCCGTGTTCTTCGTAGCCAATGACTGGGAAATCGATGCTCCGAACCACGGCTCTCTTGTGCATGCGAAATTGGATGGCCAAATCGTCGCCGGGGTGATGCCGCTACGAGGATTGGATCCGGCCTACACGGTCGACCTCATTCAAGCCAAGATTCTCGCTGTCACCCAGAAGGGGGTAGTGGGCGAACAGAACTCCTCCGAGGTCGAGAACCTGGTGTATGAAGCTGACCAGCGGGTAAAGGGCCGGGCGATGGCCACCGCAATGATCCAGGTTGTTTTGGACGAGGGCCGTTGGTACAGCGCGATCACAACTCATCACCACCAGGGTAACCACAGCGGCCGATCGGAGCCGATGACTTGCCGAGGGGACGGGTTTACCTCCCGATTCGACGCCGTATTCTATGCCGGCAACCGAATCGTCCTGGAACAGCGTCGAATAGCTCGATCACAGGACAGCGTCACAACGCCCAGACAGAAGGCCGAAGCGCTGAAAATGGCAGATTGGGCGCTGCAGCAAATCCTCGGCGAGGTCGCTGTCTCGCGGAATGACCGCACACCAGGACAGGGATGGTACGAGGCTCGCCGTGAAGGTCCTGAGTACGCCGAGCTGCGCGGCTCCGGCCTATCGGAAGCAGACGCAATGGATGACCTTCGAGAGCGAATCGAGGCCTCGCTCAGCCAAGCAGATCATTACTGGAAGTCCATTGGCAGCAACGACGCCGGCGAATCTCTTGAAGAGAACACCCTGGGCATTCGGAGCATCGTCAAGGACGGTGTGCGGATCACCGAACCTGCCACCGCGTTACCGCACGGAGGCCCCGGCGTTCTGCAAGATCGTCCCAAGAATTTCCTGACGAACGATGAAGCTGCTCCACCGGCGCTGGCCACGTCGCCAGAGAGCGGGGTGGCCCAGGGAGCGACGCACAAGGTCGGTGAGCTCCTCGACAATGCAACGGTCCACGTGCTGGTCCGTGGAACAGCTGTCTCCCTCATTCACCGCAAGCTGTCGAAGTATGACCCCCGCCGGCAGGATGGCGGCACGGATTGCTTCTGGGCGAGAGCATTCATCGGCGGGGAATGGCGCCCGCTCGGGCAGCCCTGGCCCAAAAAGCCGAGTCAGTCTTCGCTTGAGACCGCCTTGGCTGTAGCGGCATCCGCCCCGGCATTCGACAGCGACGCCTTCTTCGTCCAGCTGAATGAGGAGATCTGCCAGGCGAACCTCGGCGCCGACAGCACAGCCGAGATCCAGCCTCTTGACCAGAGCAAGTTCCGGGCACAGCCCCTGGACGATCACTCCTACGAGTTGCGGTTCAAGGACCGCGCATCGCCGTTCTTCATCCTGGTGGAATACCAGTCGCCTGGCACCTACTTGCCGAATACCGAAGGAGGTGTGACCGGCCCCAAAACTAGCCTTTCATCCGCCTGCGCGTGGGCGGTTCGCGAACTGGACCGTCTGCAGGCCCACTACGAGCGCAGACTGCAGGAACAGAACAAGGACAACCCTCGGTTCGAGGTCGACGCTACGAGCTTCATGGAGCTCTTCCCGGCCGATAGCGATGGCCACCAGCTGCTCGACCACGTCCTGCAGGTATACCAACAGAAAGGCATGCAACGCCGCATCGGCCAAGGCCAGCAGCAGGATGCTGATCTGCCACCGGAGCTTCAGCTGATCCGTGCCACCGACCAGTCGGTTATGGTTAGGCTGGACGATCCCGACTGCCCTCTTTCGATCGAGCTCCGCTGTGCTGTAGAAGCATCTGGACGCCGGCCGTGGGACGCACTGCAGGCCATTCAGCAGGCTGTCACAGCTCTACAGACAGAAACAGCCTGGTCACGGTTGAAGAATGAACGTGGCGACGCCGGCATCGAGATGGAGCGGGTCGCCCAAGGCTACGCCGAGTTCATGAGAGCGCAGGATCCAGATCGCCACAGCGGGATCCCCGGTCGGATGCACCGTGAGTTCGCCTTGGCCGTGATCGACAAGGACATCGATCATTTGCTGGGGTGGCTGGCTCGGCCGCGGGGGCAAAACGATCTATCCAAACGCTACTTCACACAGGTAACAGGCATCAAATTAGCCAAGACTGCCAAGGAGATCACCGTAGCGATTTATGGGTGGGCAGGATTCTCGCCGGAGCAGGCCACTCAGATGGAGGCGGAAAAGCAACATCGTCGCGACGCAGCTGCACAGCAACGTGCTGCTGAGAGCCACTTGCAGCACGTGCTCGCTCAGCTTGACCGCACGCACTACCGTTACAACGGAAACGTGGTGACCGCACGCCAGTTCGTCGACGACATCATTGCAGGCGGCTTCGATTCGCTGCAGACGAAGCGAGTAGGTGCCGTCGATCGCTATCGGTTGGTCAATCGTGCCGAGGACCGGCTGTACGAGATCTCTGGCCACCTGGTCGACTATGCACGGCATGTGCTTGCTCAACGTGAGCAGCGACTGGATCTTGAAACGGCTGAAGAGCCAGTTGCAGAACCTTCCCGGCCACGCCTCGGGTGACATCCACTTCCGCCTCCGGCTGGCCCGGAGGCAGGACTGTCGTAATGGCCTGGTCACGCTGTCTTGGGCGGGCGACGACGCAAGGCGCGTAATACAGCTGCCTCTAGCGCTTCCTTGCCGCCGTAGTCGTGGCGCAGCGAATAGCTGGCGTACAGCCTGCGCAGCGGCAACAATAGCTCTTCGATTTCATGAGCGCGCTTGGCGTCAGCCTCCAGCTTGTCGGTACGTTGCTCGGCCTCGGCGGCTTCGTCCCGCGACCGCCAGTCGACACGGGCAAGCTCGTCCGACCACTGTCCTTGATAGGCTGCTTCGCCCAGCTTGCGCACTTGTTCATCTGAAAAACTAGCGCCCCGGTAGATGCCACCGACCGCCTTACCCTTCAGGGTGCGATATTCAAACAGCATGCGTTCGCCCAGAGCGCCACCAACAATAACAATCACCTCGGCGCCCATCTTGCCGCTCTTCAGCAGGCGCCGGCCTGCATACACATAATCGCGCTCGACGAACTCGGCGGGGCCGTCTTTGGTCTTGGTCATGGAGAGGTTCCCTTTTCGTTAGCCCCGGTCAGCGGGCCGGAGCAGCACGTTTTGTTAAGCGGTTACCTGCGAGGCCTCAACTCGGGCGTTCACAGCCGCTAAGTCCTCAGGTAGGGAGACGCCGGCGATCTTCAGAAGTGTGGCAGCAGTGGACTTCGTACCGTCGGTAGTCTTCTGCATCTTCCCGAGCACCACGCAACGGTTTTCCCACATAGCATCGCCTTTGCTCGTTTCCACAGCAGCAAGGCGCTGCATGGAATGCCACCGGGCGCGGCTCGGATCAATGACTTTCGCATCGCGGTCGATTGGCGTCAGGTAGGTGCCTGCGAACAGCGCTTCCCGACCAAAAATTCCCAGCGCCTCCAAGAACACAGCATGACCAATGACCATGACTTCTCGCACATCTGCCGCGGGAATCCCGCCACTGATCATGTGTGCCCATTGAGGCAGATGTTTTCCGCACTCGTCCAAGAATTGGCGTACTAATCCTGCGATGCCCTGCAGGCGTGTTTCGTCGACCTGGCCGATGGTACGCTCACTGACACCTGTGAGCAGGGTAACGAACTTCTTGAACGCCACCAGGCTCCATAGTTTGTACGAGCGCTGCCCAGGTGTTGCGTTCTCGAAGTCGATGCGCTTCTTGATGCTGGGCATGCCGTTGAGCAGCTGCTGGATCCAGGCGTTGTAGGGATTGCGGTGGTCGTACAGCGCGTTGATGGCAGACGATGGCTTGACCGCCTTGCTGTTGATGTCAGCGAAGATCTGCTGCGAGCGTTTCAGGCCCTGGTCGAAGTGAATTTGGACCGGCGCCGTCTCGTTCTGCAACGTGGTGTCGCCCTTGAGAGCCAGTTCGATCGCGTAGCGCCGATGCTGACCATCGTTGATCAACATGGTCGCGCTCATCGGGATGTGGAGCATGCCGAGTTGAGGAATCCCCTCGAACGGTTCGAAGGCCATGGCGATGTCGACGCTGGCAGTCAACGCCGGCAGGACATACTCGTCGCGGTTGGCCAGCATGTATTCGCTGATGTCCTCTGCCCGCTTCTTGTTGAGGGCACGCTGTGCCCTCAGCTCCGCCGGCACCGCCTCTTCTTCGTCAAAGACGAATAGTTTCGCCAATATCGGATAGGGAATCTGGGCCAAGTAGAACTCGCCACGTGCCTGCACGCCGCGGACTGCAGGCACGGAGAAACACGGCTCGTTGCGGATCATATCGATGGCCTTTTGCGCCTCGTACCCGCGTGCCCGCAAATGCGCAGCCTCCTGCTGCTGGAGCACATGTTCCTGGTGCTCCTCGCGAACTTCCTGCTCGTAGCGCTCGCGCAGCTCGTCCAGGGTGAGGCCTTCCTGCTGCAGGTAGAAACCCGCATCATCGGCCAGCCGGTCCGGCTTGCCCGTGAGTTCCATCGAAAGAATCGCTGCCATCAGCCGCTTGCAAAAGGCCCGACGCTGCTCGCGATCGTAGTCCTCGATCAGCTGCTCAACGATATCGCCCTTGCGAAGCGCGTTTTCCGAATGTACTGCGATGAACGCGCTCTCACTGTGGATAGCGCGCTTGCGCTTGTTCAACTTGTCCCGGGCGCTCATGGCAGCGACCATGTCGCGGTGGACTGACACTACCTCTCCCCGCGAAATGGATTTGTCTAGAAAGCAGGCTTCGCGAGCGATAACAACGTCGTACATGAGGACCTCCAGCGAGAATGAATTCGACGGAGGAATATTGAACCCCAATTCAATCTATAACAAGCACTATTTTGAACTGGACTTCAATTTTTTAACGGTCGGGAGACCCCGAACGGCATCATCCCAGTGCGCTTCCCGATCGGGATCATTGCCAAGCTTACTGATCCAGGCAGGCGACAACGACCAGCGCTCGGCGAGCGCTAGCCCAGTCCATCCCTTGCGGCGATACTCGCTCTTGAACTGCTCGGGAGTCATTCTGTCAGCCATAAGAGCCCCTTCCGCCTGAGTCAATCATTGAGCTCGACAACGGCAACGCCAGTACCGACCACCGCCTGGAAAGCAGCAGCATCCAGCGCTTGGTATTCGCCGCGGTGCAGGTGGACACGAATCACCGGGTCAGCTCCGCCAGAGGAGATCAACGCCAACGAACGCTCTAGCAATTCGCGCAGTTGCTCGATCGGTCCGCCCTCAGGACCTGCAAGACGGGTATAGAACACTGCCGTGTTCTCAACGGTTGGTTTCGCCTTCTCGGCCAGTAGCGGACACCAGGTGTCCGGCCCCATGATCTGAATGCCGGCCTGATGGAAAACGCCCGATGCGGTTTCCAGGGTGAATTCATGAGTCGCTCCATACTGCATAGTCTTCTCCAGTCTTTTGAACATCGCCATGGGGCCAACAGTTTGAACTGAGGTTCAATCAGCAGCAAGAGCTTCCTCGGTAGAGTCTGCAGACAGCTCCAGGACAACCAAGCGCTCCTCGCATTCCTCACAAATAACTTTCAACCCAGGCTTGCCCCACATGTTTAGCCGGCAGCCCGGACAGGAGTATTTCAGCCTGTTGCTCCTGTCACCTGATTGCCTCACTGACACATCGAGACTCGCCACTGCTGCAGGGACCTGATAGGCCAGGGCGATAGCCGGATCCAGTTCGTCAGCTATTTCGTCTACGCCGGCGTCCAGATCATCGTCGCCCTGGTAGTCCTGACTTGCCGGAGGCATCAGCGATGCCGGCATAAGCGACATCGGACGCGATGGTCCCCTCACGTCGACCGGGAATCGGTCCATCCACGAGATGGCGAACCCTCTCTTCAGCAACTCCCGGGTTGCGACATCGAACCGACCGCCAGGTATGACGTAGTCGTTCATCGACTGCCCTACCCTCTTGCCGCCAGGCTTGCCCGTGTCAGAGGGCATCAAGCCCAGAGCCTCCATTTTGTTGGCCCACTCTGTGTTGTGGTAGCAGGCTCGACTTGGCTTTCCAAAATGGTATTGCCAGAGGTGCACCATTTCATGCACTAGCGTCTGTAGGATCTCGACCAGGGGAATCACTGCGAAATAGTCGGGATTCATCGCAATCTCATCCGCCTTGATCCCATCGCGGCGAATGAAACGGGCCTGAGAGAAATACCCCATGGTCCGCTTTTCGCGCTGATATGTGATCAAGCACGCCGGCAGCCGCTCCTGGCTCGCGAACAAATGGTCATTGTAGAAATCGTAGGCAGCCTGCAGTTCTGCATAGGCTTCCTCGGTCGGCCGTCTGTGGCTCACCAGCACCCCCGCTGCTTGCAAATCTGTAATGTGCAATACAGAAATCATTCAAGGTTCTGTATTGTGCAATACAGCAACCACTCCTGAAACAAGGCCCCGAAGGGCCTGGCTCTACATCTATTACTGAGCGTTCACTGCACGCTTCAGCGGTTCCCCCGGGGTGAATCTCACCGCCTTCCTGGCTGCCACAGTCACAGGCTCACCAGTATTCGGGTTGCGTCCGTTTCGCGCAGCCCGGTCGACAACGCTGAACATGCCGAAACCGACCAGGGAAATACTCCCTTGACTGACCAGCGCACTCTGTATGCCAGACAGCACGGTATTCACGATTTCCGATGCTTCTGCCTTGGTTAACCCGTGTTTCTCGGCGACAAGCCCAACAAGCACAGCCTTGCTCATCCTCCGCTCCTTTGTTCGTCCTGGCTCAGTTCCAACGGAAAACGCCTCACAGCCGCGGCCAACACTCAGGAAGTCGCGCTTTCCGTGATTCCAAGCAGCTTGTTGATGTCTGCTGGCCTACAGCCAGCATACTCTAGAAGTTGATCTATTGCAGGGTACCTCTCGCCCTTTTCGGCTTGGTAGCGCTGAATTGTGGCATCCAGCACGAGCATTGCTGCAGATATCGCCAGTGACTGCTGCCGTTGCTTACCCGGCGCTCGCGCAGGAATTTTCAGCGTTACCTGGCATTTCTCGAAATCGAGAGCCGCATCGCCTACGAGGACGCAGGAAATCTTCAAGTTGTCTTCACCCACGTCAAAACCTCCGCGCACTATGACAATACGCATTAAAACCATTTTTCCACCAAACCGCCACTCTACTTCTCTCCCTCATCACAGAAATCTGCCTGCGCGATGCCTCGCCAATGACCGCTGAAACGCCCTAAGGGCGCCCTAGACATGGTGTAAATATGTTATTTACACCATGTCTAGCAGTGATAATACAATGAAAGTTGACAGATGCCCGCCCATTCGCTCAAATCAGGCGCGGATAGTCTAACGATAGTCAAGGCATGGCCAGGTGATTGGCTCACGTTGAAGCGTTACCGGTGATCGGAGCAGGAAATCCCTGCTTCGGTAGAAATCAGCCGATCTTCTAAATTTCCTTGCATCATTGTTATTTTTGCGTATTGTCTGCGACTATAGCACAATGAAAGTCAAAAGGAGATCACGCATGAAGCTTTCGCAGCTCGCCGGGCTCTGGTCGAAGGACAGGGGGTTTATCCAGTTCTTGAACGAAGAATCTGCTTTCCGCTCGGAAAGCTCGCCATTTGGTCTGGCCAGCGGTGATCGGGATCCCGCTGACCTGATCCGTGCCAAATGCTCGATTTCTTCCCGCCGGGACCTGGACACCGACAAGGCAGCTGCTGCGATCTTCAATCGCGAATTTCGTCACCCGTACATGGCTTGGGCTGCAAAAACCAGTCGGACTCAGCAAGCCATCCGCACAACGTTCTAGGAGCTGTCATGTTCTTCTCTAACCTGTTGCTTTACCGCCTGACGCAAGACCTCGCGAAAGATCTTGGAATCGATGGCGAATCGCTCGCCCATGCGTTGAAGTCGAAGCCAGCTCGCGCCTGCGGCAGCCAAGAACTCACTACCTACGGCTTCATTCCTCCGCTGGGCAAAGGTGAAGATGCTCCGCTCGTGCACGAAAGCAGCGGCTTCTACCTAGTGGCGGCTCGGAAAGAGGAACGCATCCTTCCCGGCAGCGTCGTCCGTGACGCATTGACGGAGAAAGTGGAAGAGATCGAGACCGAGCAAAGCCGCAAGGTCTACAAGAAAGAGCGCGACCAACTCAGAGACGACATCGTCCAGGCGTTCCTCCCTCGGGCCTTCATCCGCAAAGCAACTACCTACGCCGCGATCGCTCCAGCTTTGGGACTGATCATCGTGAACGAGTCGAGCGCCAAAAAGGCCGAAGATCTCCTCTCGACACTTCGCGAAGCTGTGGGCTCTCTGCCGGTACGACCGATAGCGGTGAAGGTGGCCCCCAGTGCCACTTTGACCGATTGGCTGAAGAACCAGCAGGCCAGCGAAGGATTCTTCGTCCTGGACAACTGCGAGCTAAGCGACACCCACGAGGAAGGCGGCACCGTTCGCTGCAAACGTCAGGACCTGACCAGCGACGAGATCCAGAACCACCTTTCCGCAGGCAAGCTCGTCACGCGGCTGTCGTTGGCCTGGAACGACAAACTCAGTTTCACCCTGGACGAAAAACTCACCGTCCGCGGTCTCCGCTTCGAAGATCTGCTGCAGGAACAGGCCGAGCGCGATGGAGGCGACGATGCTCTATCCCAACTCGATGCCAGCTTCGTTCTGATGATGCTCACCCTGAGCGAATTCGTTCCGGAGCTGCTGGATGCCCTGGGCGGCGAAGAACAGCCGCAGGGGATCTGAGCGATATGACTGCCTATATTCACCCCAAGATCCTTACCCGCGAGATTCGCCATTTCCACCTGTTCTGCGGGCTGGGCGGTGGAGCTAAAGGTTTCAACAAAGCCAACCCTCGCGTAGGGAACCTCCAAGGCAAGTTCCGCTGCATCGGTGGCATCGACGTCAACGCGGCTGCAATCCGGGATTTTGAACGCCTCAGCGGATCTCGCGGAACCGTCCTCGATCTCTTCGATCGTGATCAGTTCAAGGACTTCCACGGCAAAGAGCCGCCGCGGGAGTGGCGCGAAGCCACTGCGGCAGATATCCGTCATGCGGCCGGCGGCGAATACCCCCATATCGTCTTCCTCTCGGCCCCCTGCAAAGGGTTCAGCGGACTGCTGTCGGAAAACCGCAGCAAGACCGCCAAGTACCAGGCATTGAACCGTCTAACCCTACGTGGCGTATGGCTGATGCTGGAGGCCTTCCAGGATGACCTCCCGGAGCTGATCGTTTTCGAGAACGTGCCTCGCATCCAGAATCGTGGCCGCCGCCTCCTCGATCAGATCGTTCAACTGCTGCGCCGCTACGGGTACGCCACTGCCGAGACGACGCACGATTGCGGCGAGCTCGGTGGCCTCGCTCAATCCCGTAAACGATTCCTGCTCGTCGGCCGCAACATCAACAAGGTGCCGGACTTCATCTATGAACCTGAGAAAAAGTCGCTTCGTTCGGTAGGCGATATCCTGGGCCGTATGCCTCTCCCCGGCCATTTCGACGGCGGTCCAATGCACCGCGTACCGAACCTGTTCTTCAAGACTTGGTTGAGGCTGGCCTTCGTTGAAGCGGGCAAGGACTGGCGATCGCTGAACAGGCTGAATGTCGAAGACGGCGTGCTGACCGACTACTTAATCGTACCCGAGCAGACCTGGCGCGATGGTGCCCTTGGTGTTCACCGCTGGGATTCCCACGCCGGGACCGTTACCGGGCGTGCCGAAGCCACCACGGGGCGATTCAGTATTGCGGACCCACGCCGCTTCGACGCCATGCACAACGGCATTCTGGGCGTTCACGAATGGGCAGATCATTCCGGCACCGTCACGGGTAATTCCCGGCCGATGACTGGCGCCTTCGCTGTCGCGGATCCGCGACCGGAAAGCAAAGCCGAGTATGCGCAGTATGGCGTCATGCACTGGGGAGACACTAGCGGCACGGTGACCAGCCAGCGCTCGCCTGGCCAGGGCACCTTCAGCGTGGCTGACCCGCGCCTGTCTGCAGACAGCAGCACTCACAAGAACGTCTTCCGCGTCGTCCGCTTCGATCAAGCGTCCGGTACCGTTACCAGCGGGCATGGTCCAAGCTCAGGCGGCCAGGCAGTGGCGGATCCTCGTCCAGGTTGGAATCGCCACAGTAACAACCTGGCAGTCCTGGAATGGGAGAAACCCTCGTCCACAGTCATTGCCGGCGGCAAGGGCGTGCAAGGTGGCCAACTCTCCATTGCGGATCCTCGCTATACCAACTGGCATCCTGGTGCGAGCAGCCGAAAGCTCGGCGTTACACGCTGGGACGAAACTTCTGGTTGCGTCATCGGTGCCCAGCAGGTTGCGTCAGGTGCTCTCGCGGTCGCTGACCCGCGCCCGGGCCTGGACCGCAAGAAAGGCGACAACTACCTGACTGCCGGTCACTACGGCGTGGTCCCTTGGGACTCGCCTGCAGGCGCGGTATCCGCAGCAGCAGGCCATGACAACGGATCCTGGTCGGTAGCTGACCCAAGGATCCCTGCAGATAACGAGCGCGTTGTGGCTCGGATCATCGCCCCTGACAACACCTGGCATCGCCCCTTCACCACTCTCGAACTCTGTGCGCTCCAAAGCCTGATCGAGCCGGAAGAGTACCTGGAACTCGACGGGCTCTCCGATGGTGACTGGAGGGAGCGGATCGGCAACGCGGTGCCCCCGGATGCAGCCGAAGCGATCGGCGAGGCGTTCGGTACCACCCTACTCCTGGTCTGGAGCGGGCAGACCTACTCAATCGGCAAAACCCCAATCTGGGTACGCAACAGCCTCGCAGCGCTGTCCGTTGCCCAAGGAGATTTCAATGTCCAGTAACCATGCCAACGGCCGTATTCGCTACTTCGTCAACGACACCTCGCGCAAGGCACTCGCGGCTGCAGGGCGAGGCCCTGCGCGAGAGGCCCTGGAGAACGGTTTCCGAGAGGTATCCCAGGAAGAGCATCGCCAGTTCACCGCAGAGAATGCCCGCCTGCTGCAGGCAGTCCTCTCGAACGTAACAACGTACCTTCCACTAAAGGAAGAGGTTGCGGCATGAGCCAGGTATCGATTCCTGAGCAGCAGCTTCGTCTGCTGCATCACACGCTTGGCCTTCGCCCCGACCAACGCGAGTCGCATCGGAACCATTACTTGGCCGGACCAGGGCATTACGCGATGCCGGATCTGGAGGCGCTGGTCAAAGTGGAGTTGATGGTTGTCGGCCGGACACCGGCATTCTGCGATCCCACCGACGTGGTGTTCCACGTCAGCGAGGAAGGCAAGCGATATGCCTTGCAGCATTTGCCGCTGCCGCCGAAAAAGACCAAGTTCGCGGAATACCTCGACTGGGACTGCTGCGAAAGTTTCGGCGATTGGTTGCTTGGCGGGATGAAGCCGAAAGTCGAATGGCGCGAAAGCGGAGGGAAATTTGAGTACCGCATGTACCGCTGTCGGCATAGCGAACAGCACTCGGAAGTGAAGGGAGAGTGGTGTCGCACCCAGAAAGATGCCAAAGCCAGCTACAAGTCCGCCCTGCGGCAGCACCGCCAAACCATGAGCCAGATGCGCTCGGCAATGCAGAAGGCCGCATGAAGCCCTCCAATCAGCCCGACTTCACCCACCGCGATCTGTGCGACATCGCGGTGAAATGGCTTCAACGGCCAAACAGCGCCGGTGGTCCAGGCTGCCATGTTGCTGTCAGTGAGTGCCGCACGGGCTGGACCGGGGAAATTCCCGACGCAATCGGCTTCCGCGCCGCGGGATTCGAAGACGGATCCATCGTCATCGAATGCAAGGTCAGCCGCTCTGACTTTCTCGCAGATCGTCGGAAGTCTCATCGGGTGTCGGGAGGCGTCGGCAACTGGAGATACTTCTTGGCCCCGGCCGGTGTGATCCAGGCGGACGAACTCCCTCAAGGGTGGGGCCTCCTGGAAGTGAACCGACGTGGCCACGTCAAAGCCCTCGCGGGCGTAGCCGCCTATTACCGGTGCGGCTACGACGAGCTGCGAGAGCAAACCGCCGTGTGGCGTCACGAGGCCGATCGTGACCGCGAGCAATTCCTCCTGGTGAAGGTTCTTCATCGCGCCGGCAATCCCGAAACGGCCAACCGGAATCTGCAGATCGCCTTCACCGAGAACCAGCGCCTGAAGCAGCGCGTCAACGAGCTCACCGAAGAGATCCGCTCCGACCGCCTACGCCGGTTCTCCAAACCGCCTCGAAACGAACAAGCAACACCCCGATCAACCACGCGCTCCGTCCCCTGCGAATTGTGAGGTAACCAATGAGCAGCTTCGTCAATGTCATTTTCCGATTGCCCGAGGATCCGGCCGAGGCCCGAGCCTTCTTGGACTCCATCGGGGAAGCCTTCGAGAACGACAAACCCCTGCAGGGTGCGCTGATCAGCTCCGCCTCTCTACTTCCCCAGGACGGCAGGGTAATCGCTTTACCCCCGATCTCTGCGCCTGACCTGCTCGCTCCCGGCCTGCAGGTAGCAGGCACGATATTCCGCCAGATCGCGCAAGCCTACCGACGCGACCATGAGCGCCTGGTGGCAGCAGGCGCTGACCCACAGAGCAACAAACACCTGCTGGACGCCGAGATGATCATCCGCATCGCGCTCAAGCAGATGAATCAGGAGACCGAACGTCTCCTTTACAAGGCATCCGGCGAGCACGCTGAGACCGAATCTTCCTCCACCTGACCTTCACTCATCCGATAGGAGCAACACCATGGCACGAGGCGTCAATAAAGTGATTCTCGTCGGCAACGCCGGCGGCGACCCGGAAGTCCGCTACACCCCGAACGGCAACGCCGTAACGAACATAACCCTCGCCACCAGCGAAAGCTGGAAAGACAAGCAGACCGGCCAGCAGCAGGAGCGTACCGAGTGGCACCGCGTGGTGTTCTTCGGCAAGATCGCCGAAATCGCGGGTGAGTATCTGCGAAAAGGGAGCCAGTGCTACGTCGAAGGCACCCTGCGCACCCGGGAGTGGGAAAAAGACGGCGTGAAACGCTACACCACCGAGATCGTCGTCGACCAGGTGAACGGCAGGCTCCAGCTGCTCGGCGGACGGCCTTCCGGAGACGATGGCTCGCGTGCTCCTCGTGAACCACAACAAAGCCCGCAGCAGCGCCCCGCCCCCCAGCAGCCAGCTCCACAGCCGGCCCCTGACTACGATTCGTATGACGACGATATACCGTTCTAAGTCATTGATTTATAACGGTTATTTTTATTTTATACGACTCTCGCAGCTTTAGCTAGGACCGTTGCTTTCTCCCGCGCAGGGTAATAACATTGTTACTACCTTGCGCAGGGAGAACCAATATGCCCGATGTCACTCCGAGAACTGCCGTAAACCACTCTCAAGCACTCAGCCTACGAGCAGCTGCAGATCGATTCTGCAGTCTGATCAGCGCCTCGCCGATCGAGCGTGGAGACCAGCTCGAAGCTTTCGTCTCCGAGCTCACACCGGAATATGCGCAGATCTCCTTCAACTTCCAGGGGGGAGTGGTTCAAGGCCATCTCACCCTAACCCTACTGTCCACCCCACCGAGGATCTGGGTGCAATTCCCAATTCCTGGCCATGAGCCGACACCAATACCTGGTGACGGAGTGGATGCACAGGCGTCGACGCTGGCGGACCTCATCCGCGAGCAAATGGCAATGCGCCCACCTGTCTCCGAGCGATTCAAAGCGCTCCAGGCGCAGCGCAACCGCCTCTCGCAAGAGGCTACAGAACGTTGAAAACGACTATCCGTGCGATTGGGAACTCTCAGGGCATCACAATACCCAAGCCGTTGCTGGCCGAACTCGGCGTAAGCCTTGGCGACCCTGTAGACGTCTCCTTCAAAGACCAGACCCTGGTGGTGTCCAAGGTCGCTACCGAATACGATCTCAGCACGCTAGTCGCCCAGTGTGACCTGGAGGCCCCGGAGCCGCCGGACATTCACTATTGGAGAACATCTGCGCCGGTAGGAAACGAAGCATGAGCAAGCGCCTGCAGCATCAATTCGACCGGGGTGACATCGTCTCCCTGGACATGGGTAGCGCTTCAACGCAGGTGGCCTGTAAAGCGCTCGTGCTTTCCCCAGCAGCGTATAACGCCCTGGGGCTCGCCCTAGCCGTTCCTATCACCGAGCACGACAGCAGCCGCTACGCCGGCTTTGCCGTCGCGATCGTCCTTCCGGGGCGCACGCCGGCGAGCGGGGCAGCCTTGGTCAACCTGGTGCGGCCGGTGGATCTTGCTGCAAGAGGTGCGAAGCTGCTCGGGAAGGCACCCCAGACAGCCATAGATGAAGCCCTGCAGCGCCTGCAGGCGGTTGTTGGGAAAGACCAATGAGCAGCGAACCCACGCTTCGGCAACGCACTGGTGTTGTCATCATGGCAGTTCACCCAGCGCTTGGCCCGCTCTACTGGGAGTTCGTATCCGAGGCCAGCGTGGGTGGTCCTGATTACCACTCGATCACCACCCGCATCGACAGAGCTCTGCTTCTCGCCCCTGACTGGCGTACATCCTCCACTTTCAGGCTGCACAGCAACCATATGGAACGTGTTCTGCGCGATCAGGTGACCGTCGTAGACGACTTCGACCCCGACGGCGGCCCCTGGTCCCAGATCGATTTCGAGGGCGAGCTCAGTGCCCTGCACTCGCAATCAGGTCAAAGTGATAAAGAATTACTGGATTGGATACGGTCTGCCGAATGGGGTGATGCCCCCGGCCCAGTCGTTATCGAGAGGCTGGTTGATCATGGCTACTTCTACGAGTGGGAACGATCAAGTATGAGTGACGCACTTTCGCATCGAGGTCCGGTCGACCTGACAGTGGTGTACGGCGATGGCGGCCAGGCGAATCGCCCGGCCGCCGACGTCGTGATCAGCCGCGTCGCCGCCGGCGAAACAGTCGCAGTGCTGCTTGATACCGCCTTGGGATTCGCGATGCTCAGCCGCGGGGATGTGAAGCGGGCTCGTCTCGTTCTGCCAGACGGCGCGGTTATCGCCGGCAACGTCGGCGAAGTGTCAGCGGACTATTTCGAGCTGATTGAAGATTGGCGCCAGTAGCACCTGGTGCCCGTGGGCTGGCGACCACCAACCGGGGTGGATAGGTCCACTCACTTCAAGGTCTGAAAGAACACTCGATCGGCAAAATCCATTTCCTTGTGCACTTCCCAGGCCTTGGTCACCAGCTTCACGTCTGAGTGTTTCTTGATAAACCACTGCTTCTGCCCTTCGGCGAGGCTCTCCCACCAATCCACGGCCTCGTCGTAGTTCGGGTGCATGGAATCGGCGATCTGCTCTGCAGCGGTCGGCTCCCCGGGCTCACGCGCCTGGTCCATCAGATCGAACAGACGCTCCATCGTCATGGGCACTTTCGGGAGGTTGGATTCCAACTTGTAGCTATAGTGGCTCTGCGCAGTGCGGGAGCCACTACCCTCACTGGAGAGCCCGAGGTTATCGAGGATGCCCTGCAGGACTTCTCCAATAAGCGGTTGATCTTCCTTTGCGAAATCCAGCTCAATGGTCAGCTTCGCCTTGATGCGATCCGGGATTTTTTCATCGCTCATTTTTTGTTTCCTGCTCGATCCTGCGAAGTAAAAAAAGTGGTCGGAGCCGTGAAAACCGCTCCGAGAGCGGAAGGATATTACTGTCACTTGCGAGGCCGGCAAAGAACCCTCGCCACCAGTACGTCCAGCGCTCTGTAGGTGTTGGCTCTGGATCTCCGTAATGGGCATGAGCTTCTTCCGCAGAGGCCACGCTGTAAGCCGCATAGTCGAATGCTGCCGCGAGCCGCGGCCACCTGCTACCCATGGCTCCCTCGTGGCACAATCCGAATCCAGCTCTTGCGGGCCTGGTATTCAGAGAAGGGATGGCAATGCACGCCAGGCGGCGCCGAACTGAAGCTCGGCAGATCGAAATCCGGATCATGGAGGACAACACCGAAACTCGTGTGTCGCTCAGCCACGACCCAATGCCAGTTCCGGCTGGCAGTGCCCTGGCCGTTGTTTACAGCCACGATGCCAAGGCCTTCCACTGCATCCCAGGTGCTCCAGCGCTTCAGCTCAGACTCGATCCCGAGGAGCGCCAGAGCGTACTGCATCTCTGAGAAATTGGTGGCGAGGGGCCGCTTCTTGCGAGCGCCTATGCCATTGTCGACGAACAGCTGTCGCACGACACCGTATGGTTTTCCGGAAACCATCGCTGCACAGGCCACCCCGCACCCCAGGCGATCCCGTTGCATCACTTTCTGCACGCGGCAACTCTGTTCCCAGCAGCTCATCAATCGAAGTTCCGAAATTGCTCGGCCGAGAGCGGCACAAAACGAGTTTCCTTGCCAATAAATGCGGTCCGCACGGTACCGGTTTCACCGTTCCGGTGCTTGCCGAGGATCAACTCGGCAACCCCCTTGTACTCAGTGTCCGGGTTGTAGACCTCGTCTCGATAGACGAACATGATGATGTCCGCGTCCTGCTCGATCGCGCCGGACTCCCGCAAGTCTGCGTTCACAGGGCGCTTGTTGGGCCGCTGCTCACACTGGCGGGACAACTGCGATAGCGCGATGACGGGGCAATTGAACTCTTTGGCCAACCCCTTCAATGCCCGGGAGATCTCCGCGACCTCCTGAGTGCGGTTCCCCTCGTAGCCTGGGCAGCGCATCAGCTGCAGGTAATCAACCATGATTGCCGCCGGCGGACCGTACTTACGGGCACCACGCCGAGCCTTCGCTCGTAGCGATGTCGGCGTAAGGTTCGCGGAATCGTCGATCGCCAAACGGTCCTGCATACCCTGAAAGACACCAACGGCTGCCGTCAGCTTCGGCCAGTCTTCATCCTGAAGCTTGCCCCGCAGCAGCGCCTTCAGGTCGATACGCCCCAGCTGGGCGAGGAATCGGAACTGCAACGCCCTTGCCGGCATTTCCATGCTGTAGATCTGGATCGACTTCCCGGGAGAAGCATCAAGGATCGGCTTGGCCCAGTTCATCACCAGGGACGTCTTGCCCATCGAGGGACGCGCCGCGACGATGATCAGATCTGCAGGCTGCAGGCCGCCGGTCATTGCATCCAGATCGGGCAGGCCAGTAGGAACACCCGTCACCTCCGTTTCGGAGTTGAAGTTGCTATCGATCTCGTCGATGACGGCGCTCAGGACTTCGCCCATGTCGGCAAAGTCCTGGTCGCGTTCATCCTGGCTGAGACCGAACAGGGCGCGCTCCGCTTCTTCATGAACCAAGGCTACGTCGGCCCCAGGCTCGTAGGCCTGCCGGCTCATCTCGAAGCCGATGGAGATCAAGCGGCGCAGATGGGCTCGCTCAGAAACGATCTTGGCGTAGTGAACGATGTTCGCGACCGAAGGAGTATTTTTGGCGAGCTCGGCCACGTAGGCCAGGCCTCCCCAGCCAGACCGCCCTTCCAACACCTCACACACCGTCACGATGTCGAACGGTTCGCCACGGTCCGCCAACTCCAAAATCGCTTCGAAGATCTGGCGATGATCGTTCCGGTAAAAATCCTCCGGGTGGACTTTATCCGCGACCAGATCCCAGGCCTTGTTATCCAGCAGCAGACCACCAAGGACGCCTTGTTCGGCCTCAATCGAGTGCGGAGGCACATTGAGCTGTCTTTCCATTGTTCAGGAACTCCTCATTAGCTCGAAAGAATACGCCATCCGACATACAGGATCACGCCAACAACAACGCAGATCAGGACCTGCCACCTCGCTCGGTCTTCGCCGGCATGCCGCCCGCGAATGAACGCTCGGCGCTCAACCGTTTCCGCAAGGTCAAGCTCCAGATCTCGAAGCACTCGCTCACAATCAGGCATTCGGGTCCTCCGGCAGAAAATCCGCGACAAGTGGAAGCAGGATCCTCACCGAGCTCCGCATGTGGAACTTGGTCGGAGACCGTGCAATGCGATCCATCAGCAGATACCAAGCGGCGAAGAGGCTACCTCCCTCCATCGGCCGCAGCTCGATGTCGGTTTTGGTCGACTGGAACTCGACTTGAGCTCGGTTGAATAGCACCGTCTGCCGGCAAGCCGCCGCGAGTTCCCTGATCGGGCCTTGGAGCTCAGCGAGCCGTTGACTGATCGCTTCCGGGCTATCGTACCCATCGAGAGCGTCCATCAGCTCAATGAACTGGTCGTCGATCGATTTGCGTCCGATCTCGGCGTCCCATTCGGCCACCCGCTCGGAGCAACAACTGCAGACGCCCTCGCCACGGCTGTAATCCACCCGCAGCCAGTAACAGGGCCCATCCTCTGAAACGCAGGCGCACATATCAGTGCACCCGCAACCGATACACTCAGCAATCATGGGCACCCCCTCAGCTCATCTTCACAGGCACGGTTAAAGCCGGCCTGCCACTCTTCCGCCAACTTTGTTCCAGCCGGATACGGGTTATCGTCCAGATTCTTTCCGTCACGAAACGCCTGGTTGCCCAGCTGCCAGGCAGCGCCTGCAGCGGGCTGCTCAGTAGTCATTCAACGTCCCCTCGGCCTGTGTCTGCTCAATCAAGCGCACGAGCTCCGCCTCACCCTGAACACGAACCACCTCCGCGAGATGACGTTCAGCGGCCGGGATCAAGCGGCGCTTCGCCTTCATGTGCAGCAGTCCGCACTGTCGGCCTGTCTTGAACTCGGAAATGACGTAGGCAACGCGCCCCAGAGGCGCGACAGGGGGATGAATGGCAAAGCGGAACGACCGCCCTGCTATCGGGTAGTCGAATGCACGAACCACGCGCACTTCACTGAAGATGAGCCCGCGCCCATTCGAGCGGGGTACAAGCATGGTCGCTTGAACTGACTTTCCGACCACGACAGCCTCCGAAGGCCTAACCAAGTAATAACAATGTTATTACTTGGTTATCACCTGGTCAACCCTCACATCCGAAGAGCGGGGCGCCCGACCTGGCGTTGCAGCGCGTTCTCGCGGAAGCCCTCGTCCGCAGACACGCGACCGCCGCCGCCTCGCGACCAGTACCCTGCTGCCCGGATATCAAGCGTCCGACCAGCGAGGTCGAAATTGCGGTCGCTGACAGAATGGAACCACTCAGCGAGCTCTCGGATATCGACGCGCTCTATCGAGCGCAATGTCTCTGCCGCGACGTCCTTGACGATGCCCTGGATGCTCACTTCCAGGACATCGCCATTACTCGCCGAGCAGACCAGCGAGAAGCCTTCGCCCGTGACCGTGAAACGATCATGCTCCCAGTAGGGCGACGGATCAGATCGGTTGACGACCTGCGCGGCCGCGAGCTGGACATATTCATCCAAGAGCCCGTCGTACTCGCTCCGGTGAGCACGAAAGACCGAGAGCCCGTCGACCGACGTGCAGATCCGGCTGTAGAGTTCGTGAATGCGGTTGTACACATTCAGCAGCCTTGTCGCCGGCGCCTTGCCGTCGACAGTGGCCTGCGCCTGTTGAGCACGGGCCGTACCCCCGGCGGACACTTGGTTGAGAGAGTCGCAGCGCCGAAAGGCTGCCTCGATACTCCGGTAGCTCACTTCCAGCTTCTTGTTGAGCAGCGTGTCGTAGGGCACAAAGCCCAGCTTGGCATCTGCTTTCACCATGAAGCGCATCAACGATAACGACATGACTCCCCTCCACTCACGCTGCGTTAAAAAGCTTGGCGGCCATCTGCTTTTCGACGAGGCCGGGATCCTGAACAGAGTCATCGAGCAGATCCTGCTCGATGCTTTCCTTGTGCTGCAGCAGCAGTACGACCTGCTCGTCGATCGTCCCGGAGATCACGGGTATCACGACGGTGACGGCTCTCTTTTGGCCGTTTCGGTAGGCGCGGTCTTCGGCCTGTCGCTTCGCCGCGGCGGTCCACGGTAGCGACGCAAAGAACACGTAATTGGCAGCGACCAGGTTCAGCCCTACGCCGGCGGCCTTGGTCGTGCCGATGAACACCTTGATCGCCGGATCCGACATAAAGGTGTCGATCGCTTTTTGTTTCTTCGTTCCGGTATCGGATCCGGTGAAGGTCACCGCCTGGATCCCGGCCTTGGCGAACTCGTCGGCCAGGTAAGCCACAGATTCGGTGTATTCGCAGAAGATGATCGACTTGTCGTCGTCGCCCAATGACGTGATCGTGTCGATCAGCCACGAAGCCTTCAGGCGCTCCAGGAGCTGACGGATCTTTCCGATTTTGACGATGGCCGTCTGTGTGTTGTCGGAGAAAGCCGCCAGGTATTGATCACGCTCATCCGCCGCCAGGTCGACATATTGGAACTCGTGACGCTTACCCTTCAACGAAGCCAGGACATCCTTACGCCGGCGCAACATCCATTCGGAAACGCGCTCACTCAATGCCTTCCTGAGCTCTGGAGAGCCGGCAAAGTCGGACAGGAAATCGCTAAGGGGGATGGCTCCGATTGGGTGACCGGAGAGCCGTAGCAAGGTATGTAGCTCGCTCTCTCGGTTCAGGACCGGCGTCGCAGTCAGAAGGAACCGGCGCTCGATATGCTTGGAGAGCAGGAAGGCATTTCGGGTACGGGTGGAGTCAGGCTCCTTGAGGTAGTGAGCCTCGTCGCACAGCATCACTCTGAAGCGAACATCACCGTCGCTCATGGCCTGCACGACGGCGCCCAACCTCTCGTAGTTCACGATCAGCCAGTCAGCCTGCGACCAGGCCTCGCCATCGCCGCAAATTACAACCTTCGCGTCGGGCTGGATTATATGGATCTCCCGCTCCCAGTTGATCCGCAGACTAGCTGGGCAGACCACCAGCACTGCACCCGGCCCCGAGACCAAGCTCGCAGCGACGACAGCCTGGCGGCTCTTCCCGAGCCCCATATCATCGGCCAGGAGACAGCTTGAGTATCTTAGGAGATGACGAACGCCCACTTCCTGGTAGGCATACTCACTATGCAGCCCATATGCCTGGACAGCCTTAGCCAGATCCGCCTCGTTGATCCATAGCTCCTTCATCGGCGTTGCGATCACGCTCAACATGGCGTTCTCGCCTTCCGCATCCCCGGCGCCGATTCGCTCAGGGACCATACCGCCCACTTGAACACCTGGTCGGTCTCCCTCCCCCATCGAGGCGTGCTGCTCCAAAACGATTTCGGTATCGCTGAGGAAGATGTGTTCTCGACGGATTCCGGCCTGTGTTTCCAGCACCTCAAGCAATCGCGGCAGGGCAACTTTCACCCGCCAGGCATTTCGATTGCGCAGGTAGGTGCCCTGCAGGCCCTGCAAAGTGCTAACTAGGAGGGGATCAAAGCGAGACAGACAGACGAAATCTCCGCCTTCAACAGGGAATACCTGGACGTCCAGAAAGGGCGCAAACAGGTCCGGATCGGGGGACGCCAGGGCGAGGCGGAGCTTCTGCGCAAACTGCCCGACATCGTAGAGAATTCCGGATGGCAGGTTTTCGGCCAAACTCGCTGCGAATCCGCCATTGATTTTCGAGCGGTCGAAAGCCCACATACGGCCCTGGCCGAACCAGGTACCACCATGTTTCTCACGAAAGAATGCGCTAATCCAAGGAGCGAAAGCCGTGGACAGCCCAACGCGGAACCCGTCGGTGCGGACGCCCTGGATAAACTCCTTTGGTGACTTCTTGTAGTCGGCTAGCTTCATGCGCTAAAGCTTTCTTAGCAAATTAGCGCTTACTATAACCTAATGAAAGTCAAAAGATCGAGAGCAACCCATCTGCTCTCAGAGAGACCACCAAGCCAGTGATCTCGCCAGGTCGACCTCGCCGAGCCGCGCTCTTCCCCACTCCAACGCCGTGCGGAAGTCAGCCTGCCCGGAGGTAGCAGGCTCCACGCACACCGAGTCAGCGCCGGCCAGTGGAGCACTCAACATGCCAGCCACCAGCAAGGCTTCATCTACCGAGGAGATCACATCCGCGTGCTCAGCGCCCCCAAGAAGATAACGAACTGAACAGGCGCCAACCCAACCCTGAAACTCTGCCGCAACAACACCAGGTAGACGCATGTCGGCTATCAAGCGTCGATGGCGTATGGATGCCTCCACCTGTGAACCCTGTGCCGCCAACTTGATCACGACCGTCCCCTATCAACAACAGTTCTGCACATCCCAGATCGCGCCACGGAGGCCCTTATCCGGCCCCACCGATAGCCCCAGAGCCAGACACCAAAAACGAGCAGCAATCCCCATAACCCAAGCCCGAGACCAATCGGAACAGCTGCATCGAAACAACTGGACGCGACCACGGGCAACAGAAACAGGAGTGTAAAAGCAAGGGAGGCCCAGACTGCGCCTGCAGCCCCCGCCTCCTTCGCAATCTCCTCAGGAAGGGCGCCATAAACTATTCGGCCGTGGCACCCACGACACACATGGTCTCCGGGGGAGAACTCAGCTCCACAGCCACCGCACGTATAAGTCTCTGCCACAAACCCTCCCCCTAGCCGACTGCTTCAGCGCTCAGCTTGGCGCTTGATGAGACGAAGAGCGTCAGCATTACCTGCCTCCGCCGCCTGCCGCATCAATGACTCGAACTCGCCTTTGTCGCCGTCCTGGAGGTGCAGCGCCCCCAGGGTAAAGAGCGCTGTCCCGTTCCCTTGGCTTGCCAAAGCTTCAAGAGCAGCCCTGTTCTCTTTCGGGAAGTTCTGGGCGAGCCAGATGATCGCGTCCGGCTTGCCCTGCTCGGCGAATTTGCGCATCTCCGGCTCCAGCTTGGCGCGATCAGCCTCTCGGTCCATGGACTTCAGCCATGACGAGACAGGGCCACGCTCGCCGAGCACCGCCATGCCCCCACAAATTAGAAGGGCGATGCCTAGAAGAGTGAAACCTACCCGCTTGCGCGCACTGGGCTTGACCAGCACAACGATATCCTGCTTATGCGGCCAATCCGCATCGCTCAGAATGCTTGCATTCGACATCTAGTGTTCTCCGTAAGGTGAATGAATATGGGGCGACCTATCCGAAAGGTGAACGGATATGGGGAGGCCGCGCCAGACGTGCGTTCTACGCGGCTCACAGAAGCGCCCAGGCACTTCAAAGGTGAAAGTTTATGGGGAGCGCCTTTTCACGGTGAAAATCCCCCACTTCAACATCATCATTTGGCCGCTACATAGCGCATCTGCTCCTATGCAAGGCGGATTCGACAGCCTCCTCGACGCTTTCGCCATCCAGCACAAATCGCCAGACATCATCGAGCCGCCCATTCGCTTCCAGATCTCGCCATACGTCGCCATCGATCACATGACCGATACCGGTACGCCCTTCGATCGTCGGCACAACTCCAACCTTCTCCGTCGGCGAGCCGGAGGGACTTTCCGGCCGCCACTCTGGTGCTGTGGACACCAACTGGCCTTGCTCGTTAATCGAAACCTTGAACGTGCCGGCATTTCCATCGCGACAAAGGACCATTGCGCTGATGTAGTTCTGGTTCATCGCCCCTCCCACTCAATCGGTCGTAACCACAATCTTGACTGCCTTCGTCGGCATTCCCCACCTGGCGGCCAGCTGGATCGCCTGTCGACGCGATAGCGGCCCATGACAGTCACCCCAGCCGCGACCATGGGCGGCATACCAGCCATCCGGGTTTCTACATACGCCGGCCTTACCCCGCGCTGCACGCTGCTTCAGTACCCGTAATCGATTCATCCGACCTCCTTACCGACTTGTTCGGCCACAACCACCCTCTACGCCATCGCCCCACGCTTCAGTGCTCGAAAATGGCTTTGTGGCCCAGAGTGGGCCCTACGAGCGTCAAAGGACGTTCGACCTCTACATGCCCTGTCTGGCGTCCAAATTGGGCTTTGGGTTTTCGATCACAACACTCAACATCAACATTCAGCGCGCCCAAAATAATCTGATGGCCACCCTCCCCTTTGCGACCTAGATCGGCGAGGGCCTCAACGAGTCCGCCTCGTGCTGTCGAACTATTCCCTGAGTAAGCCCGCTGGATTGAGCATTCAGCATGTCCAGATACCCTTCCGCCGTCAGACCTTGATCGCCTGGCAACTGAAAGACGGGCTGACGTCCGTGAGCCGTGATTTCGTCGACCAAACCCATTCTGGCAACTTGCTGCGCAGTGGCGTGCTCTCCAACGAGATCGAGCAGCGCCTTGTACATCTCGAAAGACCGCAGCTTCTCTTCAGCGAGAATGTGCGGATGACGCAGATCGTTCTGCAGGAGTACATCGACCAGGCGTGAAGCCCGACCATCGATATCCAGGGCAGGTCGGCTCTCACCAGAAAGGACCAGCGCCGGCAACAACTTCATAGCCTCGTCGGCCCATGTCGCCGGCCGGCGCTGAATCCGCTCGTAGAGCTCAGCCTTCTCGGCAATTTCGCTCACAAAGGCATGCCGCAGCTGCATGTTAGAAAGGGGATCCAGCGTCTCGAAAATTTGCTCAACGACGTCATACAGTTCGGCGACGTGCATGCCGCGATAGCTACTTGCGTCCAGCCGCTGAAGGACAACCCCGAGCATGTGCTCGGTCGCATGCTCGGGATCCGCCAACGAAGCCCCGCGGAAGGCCCCCAGCGAAACCACAGCGTTGACGAAGGAGCCATCTCCGCTACCCATGCAGTCCTCCGGACAACGGAACATGCCGGACCTCGGTCACTCCGGGCCGCGGCTGGAAAATCACGTGAAGCCCCGCCGCCTCGATAATCTCAAGGCATTGACTCTCCACGGCCGGCAGGACGATATCACCGGCCTCGCTCTTGATCCGGACATCACGTCGAACGCCGAGAGGCCTCGACACCACCTGCACAACGGCATCGTGGAATGGCCAATCGGGCGCAAGCCAGAGTAAGGCGCAAGACTGAACTCCATCGAGTTCACCTCGGTGCAAAAGGTATTCGTCGAGCACAACCGGCAGAGCGGATGTCATAGCCCGATCCTCACAACACCGAGAGCGAGCTGCCGGCTTTCCTGCAGATCGGGCAGCTCTTCCAGGATGGGGCCTACATGAAACCCCTGGACGAGTCCCACGCGCAGCTCCCTCAGCCGGGCGAGCTTTTCTTCGGAGTCGACATGCTCGGCGATCAACTCACCGCCGAACGATCGCGCAAGATCCCGGATAGGCAGGATCTCTCCGCTGCTGCAGAGCCTTGCAACCAAGTCGCCACTCAGTTTCAGGTATTCCGGTTGGATTTCGCGCACGAGCGGCGCGGTAAAGTAACCATCGCCGAAGTCGTCGATGGCCACCTTCGCGTTCAATAAGCGAACCGCCGCGACGAACTGCTGGATCCTCGGCATATCGTTGATCTGCGCCGTCTCGGTGATCTCGAAAACGACCTGGTGTGCCAGATCCATATTCTTGAACACCAGCGAAAGCAGCTCGTTACAGGATTCCTCTATCGTCAACACGGACACGTTAACAGCGACGCGCACATATGGCCGATCGCGCAGTAAACGGAAAACATGCCGCAGCACTTCGAAGTCGATGAGGTCAATGAAACCGAATTCCTCGCCCAGCTGCAGCAACTTTACATGCCCGGAACGGACCCCCCTCGTTCTGGCAAGGGCTTCGTAATGCGAGACAGCACCTGTTCGAGCGTCCACGATCGGCTGGAACACCGGGCTTACTATTTTCCGCATTCGTCCCCCTCGCCTATTGACAGTTCTTACAGGTCTTTGGATGCCCAATTGATCGGCGCATCGGTGATCGCCTCGATCGAGTTCAGATGAACCCACAAAGCACGCTTCGCATAGATACGCGCCTCGCCGGCGATCCGCTTCAGCTCGGCCGAGTTCAGAGGAGCGACGCCCTGGTGAATGGCGTTACGGAGAGCAACCACTAGTTCAAGGTGGCTGTAACTATCCGCAGCTCCGCCGAAGGCTTGATGCACGGCGCGAAATAGATCCGCGTTATCACGAGTGATCGAATCCAGATCTCCCAGATCAACAGGGAGGGAGCTGTCCTGGATCGGCACATATCCGGTTCCGTCGACGTTGAGGTAGGCGACGGAAAACTCTTTGCCATGCGCGTTCACCGACTGAGCCTGGACCACTTTGCGGCCGAGGCCGTTCGCCTCGAACGCGATATCGTCCAGCTCAACGTAGTGGCCGGCGGGGAACTGAACAGCCGACTGGATCACGGCCTGCGGATAGGTGAATTGGGTATTCAGAGCAACAGTCATGGCGATACCTCTACCTGAATTGGGAAATGTTATTTTCTGTTATTATTGCGTATTGTCAACGGACTTTCAGGCTATTCCCGCCCTCTTCCAGCTCGCTGCTCATTCGCTGAACTCCCGCCAACATTTGCGCCTCGGACAGCAGCGAATTCGCAAACTGGTCTTCCTGCAGCTCACCCAGGCCGTCACGCATTTCTCTACGCAGTTCACGACTGACCTGAGCGGCCGCCCCGGTTTGCACCCGAGAAAGGCGCTCCAGGGTTTCGTTGATAGCGTTCAGTCCACCGGCCACCTTGTGCGCCAGGGCGTTCAGGCTGGGATCCCGAGCACGCAGTTCACGGACGCTCTCGGCGCCGGAGTTCAGCTCGTTCACCGCCCGCCCATGGACCAGGTAGTCCTGCACCTGCTGCAAATGGCGCCGGATCTCCAGGTGGTAGAAGTTCTTCGCCGACTCGACATAGAGCGGCAAACTGAAGCCTTGGCCGTTGGCCGCTCGATTGCGGTACTCCAGATTCAGTCGCTCGGCGAAAAAATCCTGCCGCTCTTGCTTCGCAATTGCTGCGGGCAGGCCCGCGACTTCCTGGCGTCTCATCATCTGTTCCAGCTGCTCCCGGTACAGGTAAATCACGTCGGTAGCGATGCTGTCTTGGATCCGCACCAACACGTTGCGGTCCAGCCCATTCGGTACGGCTGCGACAGCACGCAACTCGTCAATCACCAGATCTCTCACGCCGATCATCATCTCTGCCCCTTATGCGGCTACTTGTTCGGTGTACTTGCAACCCGACCGGAAGCCCTCGCAGCCGATAAACGGCCCATTGCCTCCCATTCGTTTCATCAATTGGCTGCCGCATTGCGGACAGGCCTTGCCGACCGGCTCCGGTGCGACACGAGGGCCCGAGCTTCCACCTTTGCCTGCCCCCGCTTTCGCCGGCCCCGTGTAGGGGATATTCAGGGGTTTGGAGCGGATCTCCGCGATCACCTTGGTAATCCACGAGCGCTGCATCGCCTCAAATCGATCGATGGTGCTTCTGCCCGCCTCGATCTCGCGCATCGCCGTTTCCCACAACGCGGTCATGTCCGGTTTCGCGATCTCGGCAGGCAGCGCCTGGATCAGCGCCCTGCCGGCTTGAGTCGAGATGATGAATTCCTCCTTCTGCTTACCCTTCGGCTTCACGAATTCCACCTGGGCCAGGTCGACCAACTTCGGCACGAAGGTATGCCTTGTTGCAGGGGTGCCCAGGCCGCCTGCGGCTTCTTCTTCGCCCGCTTTCCGGTCATCGATCATCTGCTTGAAGATCGCCTTGATGCGCTCGTCGGTGACGTACTTGTGCACGTTGATCATCGCGTCGAGTAGCGTGGCGTCAGTGAAGTGATCGGGCGGCGTGGTTTTCTTCGCGTTGATGTCCAGGCCCTCACACAGGGCAGCATCCCCAACGGTCATCGGCGGCAGCACGTCGTTTTCGCCGCTGTCGTCTTCCCCTTTCTTCTTCGTTTTCATGCCCGGGTAAAGGGCTTTCCAGCCCGGCAGAAGCGGGGTAGTGCCGGAGGTACCGAAGCGCTGCCCTGAGACCTCGACCACTACCTCCACCTGGCGGTAGCGATGAAGCGGCATGAACTGCGCCAAGTAGCGCCTGCATATCTCCTCGTAGAGGTCCTGCTCGATCTTGGATAGGGCGGCGATATTAGCCCGCCGAGTAGTGGGAATGATTGCGTGGTGGACCGGAGTCTTGGACGTGTTCCAGGCTCGCGACTTGCGAGTTAGATCAATGTCCTGCAGCGGTGCGCCGAATTGCAGGTTATTCGTAACGGCGGCGTACACTTCAGGAGCGTCAGCATGCTGACTCTCAGGCAGATACTGGCAGTCGGATCGCGGATAGGTGGTGAGCTCATGCTTTTCATAGAGGCTCTGCAGGGCCTTCAGCACCGCATCCGACTTGTAGCCAAATTTCTTCGACGCCAGGATCTGCAGTTGGTCGACGGAGAACGGCAAAGGGGCCGACTCGGCCTTTTCAGTGTCGCTGTATTCGACCACTTTGCCAGTCTTGCCTTGGACCGCAGTGTTCAACTGGTCGGCTACTCGTCGATCCAGCAGCCGCCCTTTTTCATCCAGCCCCGCCTGGTTGGGGTACGGTTTCCAGCGCGCACGGAAATCACCTTTGGTGACCTTGAATCGTGCCGACAGCGCGAAATAATCAACGGGAACAAAATTCTCGATCGCCAGGTCACGCTGGACGATCAGCCCCAACAACGCGGTCATCACGCGGCCGTAGGCTATGTGCGATCCTTGAAATCCACATTCCTTCGCGTGAAGGGAAATGGCACGACTGAGGTTCATCCCCGCCAGCCAATCAGCCCTTGAGCGCGATCGCGCTGCGTCACGAAGACCGATGAAGCCGGCGTTGTCGCACTCCCCCTTCAAACCGTTCGCGACAGTAGTCTCATCGAAACCCGAAATGAGCACGCGCCGCACCGGTTTCCGGTTGCCCAGAAACTCCAGGATCTCGTCGATAAGCAACTGCCCTTCGCGGTCTGGATCCCCGGCATTGACCACCACAGTGGCCTTCGCGACAAAAGACTTGATCGTCTTGAACAGATCTTTTTTCTCAGAGTCGAGCGCTATCGACCACCCTGGTAAATCGCTCTGCCCAGGGAAGAGCGGCAGGTGATCCCAACTCCATTTGAACTTGCCGTTCTTGCCCTTCGGGGCGCCTGGGAAAGCAGCCCCGATGTAGTAATCGGGTTCTTCGAGCGCAAAAATGTGCCCTGCAGCCCAGCAAACCGCCCAACCATTTCCTTCCGCAAAAGTCCCTCCCCTGTTGGTTATTGGCGAGGTCTTTGACAACACCTGAACCATGGCCTTACCCAGCTTGGGCTTCTCGGCGACGTAGACTTTCATCTCAAGATGCCTCCACTGGCCAATTGCGAAACGGTTTCCAAGCCGCGTTCTGTAGGTTTGGTATCATCAAAATGAGTTCGAAAAAGGAGTCCATCAAATGGACAAACAACTGAGAGACCTGGTGAAAAAAGCCGGCACCTTCGCTCGGGAAAAAAACGGGGGCCTTTCTCACCGAATCCGCACCAAACTTGACGAGATCAAGCCCGCAATTGCGGTGCTTGCTCAGGAGCGTCTCACCCCCAGCGATATCCGCGAGTTCATCCAGAAGGAAACTGGCATGAAGATCGGTATCCAGAACCTTCGCCGGTACCTGAAGGACAGCTTGAACTACCCCCAAAATGGATCCGGCGGCAAAGATTCGGACGCGGGAGAGTGATACCAGGGCAATGCGTCTACGCGCTTGCATCATCGCCCCCTAGCACCCTCATACCCTGCATGGCCAACAGCAGATCGGCCATCACTTCGCCACCCTCACCGGCGGGCACCAAAAGCTCACCGGACCTTTCCGAAAACTCGACCTGCATTACCGGCTCACGGATGACGCCGGCCTCGGCCTTTTTCCATTCGGATACCGAAACTCGAATCCGGTGCTCGTCATCACCCTCAATCCACTCAACTGCGGCATCTGCCCCAGTGCTTTGATCAGCGCTGACAAACCCTAGCTGCACATAAGGCAATTCGCGGCCGATATCCGATGGCATTTCCATGCGGGAGCAGAATTTCTCGAATGGCGTCATGCAGCCTCCCTAAGCTTTCACAGCGCGCATGCGCTCTTCATTTTCACTTTCGTTAGAGTATATGACACAGCTTAAATTGTTAATAGCTTGTCTCAAAGAGGATTCCGCATATAGCGAAACGCCCTGCCTGTACAAAATACCCATCGCTTTCGAGATGTTTTCGGTGGGAAACTTGGCCACCATCACCTTCCGCGTGCCGGCGAAAGGCCCGGTAACCTTGATCAGGTCTTCGTTCGCAAAGTAACGACCGCCCCAGACCTTGCTTCCGGGAACCTCCATGACGGCCATGCCGTCCTGCAGGAAAAGACGCATCTCGCTTTCGTCGTCATCGCTCAAACCTGGCGAAGTTGTGAGTTTCACCGCCGGGAACCGGTCGAGTACCTCACCACACATAGCCGCCGTTTCCACGCGAACTGGCAGGCTTTGCAAATGCTTGAGGTCGACGCCCCTGGCCATGAGCACCCCACGGTGACGAGCTCCGCGCTCATCGGTGTAAATGATGCTGCTGCCGATGGATCCGGCCGCCGCGATCTGTGCGGCCTTAAACAAGTTGCCATCGAGGATCAACCGCTGGTACGTCACGTTCCCAGCAGGTGCAGTGTCAAACTTCAACATGAGCTCATCCAGCAAGCCGGCCTTGGGCATGATCCGGAACTGGACATCGTCCTGCAGGCTGTAGAGCGTCCGGTCGATTAGTGACTGGCGACCAGGCACCGCAAAGCTGAGCTCGTACCCTCCAAGCAAGTGGATGTGCTTCGGGTTGTCCGGCACGGCTATCGACGCGATGACACCAAAATCAGTTTCACCGTCGTTGTTGGTGAACCGTGCTACGGCGCCCACCTGTAGCCCGTCGAGAACGCCGTCCAGCACCTTGAGTCGGTGCATCATCTTCTGAACTGAGTTTGGCCGCTTGGCAGACAGCGCCTCATCGACCGACTTGCAATCCTTCGCCAAAACCGTTTCCAGGAATTTCCTACGGTTGACCGCCAGGAACGCCTTGAGGGCAAGAAAGAAGTCCTGATTCGGACGTCGCTCATGGTTGATCCTGAACTGCTCCACCGCAGCAGATCCCTCACGAACCAGACGCTTGACGGCATCCGACCTCATCGGATCTAGGGCGACGTCGTACTCAATCGTCTTAGCGAACACAGGCTGATTGAATGCGCTGTCGGAGTGGGGATTTCCGCTCTCGAATACCACCCGCCCGACCTCACGCGCCCTCACATCGAGCTCTCTCGACTTCAGAGGGTTCACGCCTTTGGCGTCGAGCTCCTTGATGACCCGGAGATATTCATTAGTGAGTGCTTCGTAGATCTGCTCTTGCTCAACCACCCGCAACATCACAAGCCGACTTGTCAACTTGTTGATGAAGTACGACTCCTCGCGCTCGTCCTCATTCTCTAGGTTGATGTCGAGACGCTGCGCGATGCGCGGGTTCGCCTCCAAATATCGGAAGGCAACCTCGTCACCAATGCCATTGATGAAGTCCGGGACCGACCGATCCAAAGCAGCGTTGTCCTGGTTTGCGGTAGTGTTGGCAGATAGCTTCCGGAGCTTCGAGTTCTGCATCGCAATCGGCCTGGCCTCACCGATCAGCCCGGAAGACAACGTCTCGATTTCAGGAGAGGACGTTTGCCCCTTCCGGTTAACACGGCCGAAGAATTGCACACGAACATTCACGTCCGCGGCCGACTGAAGCTCGATCATCACCCGGCGCCGCTGGTCGGGGAATTTCTCGCCGGCATGCAGGCTGATACCCGTGCTGCCGGCACGGGTAAGCAGCAGGGCATCGGTAGTGCCCGTCACGAAGTCCTTCACGATCTGCGCTTTGGGCCTTTCCATTACAGGCGACGCGAAGAAACCCCCAGCGCGCTGGTGGATCTGCAGCTTGCGCCCGGACAACTCGTCGCAGATGAAGCCTGCAGCCGCAATCCGGGTTCGGATCTCGTCGAGGGGCGATACCGGTAGATCTGGGAAGTCATTGATCAACCCGTCCACTGACGACACCACGTCCATGAACTCTGCCGAAGTCACCGGAACCTTGGTTGCCTCACCGTAGCGGTTGGTCTCCACGTAGTAAGTCAGACGATGCAGCATACGGTGCAGCACGTCACGAAAGGTGAGGTACCCATCCAGCTCAGTCTCGCCCTGCAGGCTGATCCCGAACTCCTCGGCGTCGGCTTCGTCAAAGCCAGGCCGAAGGTCCGCCACGATGTCAATCAGCAGGGATTCCATGGTGTTCTCAAGCACGATAACCGGCTTCTTGCCCTCTTCCAGGGCCTTGATTGCTCGATCGGCGGCGAGATCCGTCTTGATGGCCATCATGAACTGGCGGTAGATCGCGTAGAGGCGAGACCCGAAGTTGGTGCTGACAGCCCCCATTCGGTTGCCCTTGCGCTCTGCCTCCGGAATGGCCTCCAAAGCCTTCTTGATCTCTTTATTGCGGCTGTTGACCAACTCGTTGATATCGCCGGCCAAGTAATTCATCAGCTCCAGGATCTCGGCGAGCTTGTCCGAAAGCCCACGGTTGCGCTCCTCTCGCTCGTCGTCGCTGACGGTGCTGAAGGCCAGGTTGCTGAGATCGTGCTCTCGCCGGATAAACACGCCATCCCGGGCCAGCATTCCCGAGAGCACTTCCTGCAGGACTTCACCACCGATGGCCAGCGTCTCCGGTAGGGCGCCCATATCCACCGTTTCGGGGAAGAGCTCGGAGTACAGCATCACGTTCTTACCGGCCTTCATGGCTGTCGCCGAGGAGTAAACGACAAAGTCGGCGTTGTCGATGGCGAGGCCGATGTTCTGCCCGGTGTTCGACTCACCGGCCGCATTGTGCGCCTCATCCAGCAGCAACGCTTTGCCCTCGGCGATCTGGCTGATCCAGCGCGCCTTCGACGACTTGGCTCTGTCTCGATTGAACTGGGAATACGTGCCGAGCACCAGGTTGAAGGCAGGATCCACCACGCCGCCCTCAAGCGCCGCCTGTACAACTGGCTTGGGTGTCGCTGGAACCAGCTTGTTGCCAGAGATCGGATCGAAGATCGATACGCCATCGTTGACGATCATGGGCGTGAACAGATCGGCGGACCCGATGTCGCAAATGTCCCGCCAGAAATCCGTGAACAATGTCGGCGTCTCGGTTAGGAAGACGACCGTCTTCTGCTGGAGGACCGAGTATCGGGCCAGAGCCGCCATAACCCGCCCTTTACCCAGGCCTGTCTGGTCGGCTTCAAGGAACCCTCTTCCCTTGCGCAGCGTGTTGATGGCCAATGCCACTGCATCAACCTGCTCAGGGGAGAGGTAGCTACCGAGTTCTTCCACCGACCACCCGAGCTCCGAGGCCACAAAACCATCGACGTCGCCTTCCTCTCGCACAACCTCGGTCAAAGCCATTCGGATGGGCGTGGCCAGATTTCGAGGGACCATCGCGGTAGCTTCGCCAGCCCGGCTGAAAGCCGCGTAGGGCGACTGGTACGAGTTTTCTTCGTCTTCGCTGCGGTCCACCGGTGTGACCGCTTTTGCCGCACCAGGCCCAACCTCGGATGCCGATTGCGCCTGCTCAGCAGAGTGGTCCTCCACTGGCGCATTACCATCCAGCTCGACGACAGCCGAATCGTTTAGCGCGTCCTGGAATCCCACCTCAGGTGCTCGAATCTCCGCCAGACCATACTTCTCGTACATGCCGGCAGCCCATTCGAACACCTCGTCGTGGTCCAGTAACACCGGCAGCCGGTCCGGCACTTGGGCATGCCCGGCTTCCTTCTTACCGACCACGACAATACGTATCGGAAAGGAAGCCCCCTGCTTGGTGTAGACCCCTCCATCCACCTCTACGGCGTCGACCTGGTAGTGATCCGCGAGCCAGTTGAAGAGATATCGAGATCCGCCTGTGACAACGCCAGCCTGGCTGTCCAGGTAGCTATCCGCACCGATGATGTAGACCCCTAAACCTTCGTCCGCCCTCGCCTGTAGCGACCGCATCAATATCAGATGATCAAGCCTGCTGACCTTCAGCCCGGACATCATGCGGGGCGGCTGCAGACCACCAAAGGGCGGGTTGCTCAATACAACATCGAACGCCTCGCCGCCATTTAGCGAACGGAAATCGAAGGAGGTTGCATCGCCATGCTGGAAATTCGCTTCCGGCCTGTCTCGCCGGATAGCGTCAAGTCGCCGCGTGTCCAGTTCGACTCCTGCCAGGACTGCGTCTCTGATCGTGCACACCAGCGATGCGTTCCCAACCGTCGGCTCCAGGACAGAGCGGCCCTTGAAGCTGCCCACGATCTGCTGAACAGCGACGCTCAAGGGGAGTGGCGTCGAATACTGTTGCAGTACAACGGATTCGGAGGTACGAACCGCCAGAGGCGGCTGACCTTCATGAAGCCGAATAGCCAGGCTGTACGCACCTTTAGGCGTCATCCCTGGTTGCTTCCGGATATGCCGAACCAGTGCAGCCTCGATCGCCTCCTGAACCTCTCTTGCCCGAGGGGAAGAGAACACTACCGATTCAGGGATTTCGGTCACGATGCTGCTGAAGCGCTTCAGATCGTCAAACCGCAGCACCTTGCCACCTGCGATCTCGCGTACCAGGCCGTCGGCGCACAACGCCAGGTCCTCAACTGTCGCACCGTACAGAAATGTTGCTCCACGGCTGTCGGCTTCCCGAATGATCTGCTGGGCCGGCCCTTGGATGAAGCGCCCGTCCTCCCCGAGATGTACCAGTTGACCGCGATAGTTCATGCCAAGCGGCCGAGCCGACATCACCGCGTTGTTGACCGTCACCGTGACCGGAAGCACCTCAACAGGTCGGTCCTCGCTCTCCGCCCCTGCGGGTTGTTGCTGATCCTGCTGTGGATCCTGCAGGGAAACGCTGACTGCCGAGGGAGACGCCTCCGTAGCAACCGAAACCGCGCCAAGTGAAGCAGCCGGCCGTTCCGGCATGATTCGAGTAACCCAGTTCATCGGCACCTTCACCGGATGGGCTTTGGGAAAAGCTTTCTGGATCTGCTGCAGGCTGAAGCGCAGGTCATCGCGAACCAGGAACCCCGACCGACTACGATAGAAGCCCAGATCGCCCAGCACCTGGAGCTGGCCGTTGGTGAGATCCTGGTTCGCTACCAACACGAGGCGCTTGGTACCCGAAGGGAACTTGACTGCCACCAAGCGCGTTTCCGGATCATCTGTGTTGAGCTGGATCCAGTTGACGAGGTTCTTGGTTTGAGTGGGGGTGACTGGTTGCATGGCGATCACTACCGGAGACGAAAAAAACAGCCGCTCGAAAGCGGCTGAAATGGCTACTGCTTGCCTTGAAGGCGTTACGGACGAGGACTGGCCGGAGCCTCATCCTCGCCCTTGAGCGCGGTATCGAACTCGTTTTCGAGCGAGACGAAGTCGGGGGCCGGTTCCTGCGCTTCTTCAGCCGGCAGCTTCGGCGGTTGCGGCTCGGCGCCCGGGCGAACCAGAGGGGTACTGAACTGGTTCGCCAGGTAGGTGCCCGGTTCGTCGGCAAGGATGTTGAACGGCGAGAAGCCGGAGATCGTGTCGGTGCGAGCGATGCCGGGCAGGATGACCTTGCTGAACAGGTTCGCCTGTTCACCGAAAATCATTTCGTAGCGCTGGGTGCGACCGGCCTTCACCTCGCTGATCAGCTTGAACGCTGCGTTATTGTCCTGCGTCGGATCGCCGGCGTAGTTCATGCGGTAGCCGGGAATACTTTCCACACGCACGTCGCCATTGACCAGGCCGGCGAATAGGTCGTCGTTCGGGATGCCCTTGAAGATGTTGTTCTTGAACAGATCTTCCAGGGTTTTCTCGGTGTCGGGCACGTACTCGTCACCGTCGCGCTTGAAGCCGACGTACACAGCACGAGTCAGTACATCTTCACCATCAGTCACCCGCAGCAGCGCGAGCGCCTTGGTGCCACGGCCGAGCTGTTCGGCGAGGACTTCTTCCAGATCCTGGCGGCTGCGCACATTGCGGGCGTTCGACGGCTCCACGGTATCGATGTGCACTTGCGGTTTGTCGTTCGGGCCGAGGGCCTCCAGCTTCTGGACTGCCCAGGCAACGGGAAACTCCTTCTCGAAGGTGCCATGGTCGGTCTTGACGCGGGCCATCACGGTACGGGCGTTCACCGGCAGGGTGATGCGCTCGGGCTCGCCCGGCTGCACCGCGGGGTTCTTGAACGAGATACGCGGCGCCGTCGCCAGGATGTTCTCGATGAACGAGCGGTTGTCGTGGTCGGTGTCATTGCTGGACGCCAGGGTGTTGAGCCAGCGCGAGCTGAGTACGCGCTTGCCATCCTCCATCTCGTCGCTGAAGAAGCAACCTTCCAAGGTGAGGAAGGTGCCCTTCGCGGCATCCGGGGCGGACAGCGACTTCTTGCCGTTACCCTTGACGAAGTTGGTCAGGGATTTGACCGCGGACTCGCCGCGGAAGGTCACGACGATCTCTTCGCCGGCCTTCACCTTGGGGTTGCTCTCGTTCAGCAGTTTCCCGGTCAGCTTGACCGCGCCGTTCGACTCAACGGCGGTGCTGACCTCGAACACAGCGCCGAAGGCGTCGTACTTCTTGTCGGCGCCGCCCTTGTTTACATCTTGGATACGCTTCAGCAGGGACATAGTGTGGTGCTCCTTGTCGGGGGATAAATCGTTGATTACGCCATGGAAGGACGACTGGAGCGGTTGGCCGCCAGTTCTTCGAGGTGTTCGAGGTAGGCCTCCAGCTGCTCATTGAGGTGGAGAACGCGCTGCGCTCGGGTTACCCCGACGTAGTTGACGTTGATCTCCTCGATCAAGTTGGTGTCGGCCTTGCTCATGTCGATCAACTGGCCGGTGTCGGAGTCGAGAAACTCCATGAAGTCGCCAGCCAGCTGGACATTGGGGAATTCGAGCCCTTTCGACTTGTGGCCCGTGGTGAGGATCAGACGGTTGTCCGCAACGTTGCCGTCTTCGACCGGCGCAAGGGCTGCCCGCTCGATTCGCTCCAACAAACCGGGGATCTCCCGGCCGTAGGCAGTGACGATCTTGCAGCGCGACTTAACTTCGCGGTCGTTGATCATTTCGGCGTATTCCACCAGCTCGTCGAAGCTGCTGAAGGACCGAATGAATGGATCCTTAACCTGGCCTTTGATCGACAGCTGATAAACGTCCAGGATCTGGTCGAAGCGGTAGCCGCGGATGTCACCGACGAAGGAGAAGGGCTCGTTCTTGGTCAGAGCTTTGACGGCCCGGTCGAACAGCGCAGCATTGCCTCGGCTGAGGTACGCATAGCCTTCGCTGGCAGCCAGAGGACGGATCTTGCTTTCCGCCCCCAATCCACGCAGATGAACGACATCACCCTTGAGGTCCAGGATGCGGTTTGCCACTTCCGCTACTTCGTTGCCGAAGCGGAACGAGCCCGTCAGGTAGAAGGTTTCGTCCGAGGGGATGAGTTCCATCGCGTTGCTCGCACCACGGAAGCCGTAGATCGCCTGATGGCGATCGCCCACATACACCTTCTTCGCATGCTGCTGATTTACGATTGCTTGGGTGACGGGATTGGTATCTTGCGCTTCGTCGAAAAGGATCAGGTCGTAAGGCAGTCGACGACCTGCGACCTGGTAGAGCTTGAGGTAGCCGTCATGCAGCATCGGGACTTCAGAGCGCAAATCCTGCATTGCGGTCCAGACCTGCATCGCGTCCTGCAGGATCCGCTGCGGATCGAAATGGCTACGCTCGACCGGGGCGTCGCCGATGCTGACGTGCTTCGGGCTAAGCATGGAATCGGCCGACACGAGATAGTTTTTCACGGTCTCGATCACGCGACCGCCATACAAGTTGTGGGCACTGGACGGGACGCCCGACAGGCTGGAGGTCAGCTGCCGAGTAACATGGAAGGGCTTGATGTCCCCCTGAAGCTTGCCATGTACGTTGCCGTAGTCACGGCCAATGGCGCCGTAGGCAAGCGAATGCGCGGTCTTGCAGGTGACGTTGGATGGGAACTTCCTGGCGGCCTCGACCTGAATCGATTTGTTGAACGCGACATACAGCTGACGCTTGTCGCGCTTGGCCTCGGCGATGCCTCGCAACGTGGTGGTCTTGCCAGTGCCAGCACCGGCTTCGATCTTGATTACATCGGAGTTGCTTTCGCAGGGAGCACGTTGCTCCTCGGTCATCTGCAGGCCATCCATAACAAAACCCTCGTTACCTGATATTGCATCAGGATAAACAAACGAAAGTCGTCATGTAAAGCCTAACCTTTTAACACCTGCCCCTCACCCATCACTCGGCCAAAGCGAGCGCAGGGACCAGCTCGCGCCTAGTGCTTACTCACGCGGCCAATGACATTCTTCCAGCCCGGCCAATCACTAGCCGCCAAGTTGCTATCTCCCGAGGCGTGCCGGTCAACCCAGCCAGCAAGCTGGGCCTTCTCTTCGTCATTCATCGCGACCGCAGCGGTGATGATGCGTTCGTAATGGGCTACTAAATGAGGGGGCGTTAGCTTGGTGGAGCCGAGGAACATTTTGCCGGCCTGCCAATCCTTGAACACGCGCTGGATTGTGCGACTACCCCTGCCCTGCTCTAGGGACATGTAGCCATCAAGCACAACGATTCCATCATTGGGAATGTTGGGCACACCCTGGGGTAGCAACGGCAATCCGTCGCACATAACGTTGACATATTCAGGCTCCTCGGGATCCACGTCACTCCAGTCAACTTGGAGGCCTTGATCCTGCAGAAACTGAATAAAGTGCTTGAACAACTTGCCTGTGGTGGTAAGTGGGGGCATCTATTCTCTCTCTGAGGCAGGGTGTCGAGATTGCAACTCGACATTTACTTCTCCATCAGTTCATCTTTGCGCTTACATGTTTCTGCGAGCCAGCTCTTGCAGATGATCACCCAGGTCGAAGAACCCCCACTCGTGGAGCACGGCCGCAACTCGGACCGAACGAATATCATCTCGCGGCAGAAACACAGCTCGGGAGTCCTCATAAGGACGGGGCAGGCGTCGGTGCAGGTAGGCAGCGCCATAAACTCGCATGGCATCGTGAAACGCCATGTAGGCCATCGGCTCGTCCCGTAGCGCGAATATCTCAAAGTCACGCACCAGGGAACTGATAGAGGCGCTGTTGAGGCCGTAGATCTTTAGTCGTCCCTGCAGCGGCACAGAACGACGTAACCGCGAAGCGATATAGCGTGCTGCCGCAAAGTGATGCGAGCCACCGGAATTCATCAGGAAAAGCCGCCCATCCCACCGATAGCAGGCGAAATGATCCGACGGATCCTCGCGATGGAGTATTCGTATCTCGGACCAGGCGAGGTTCTGATCCAGCTTTTCCAAACTCATGGGCTCGATCATCGGCCGCGAGTTGATGGCGACCAAATCGTCAAGGCTGGCGAAGTCACGCAGCTCCGATTTCGACGCTGAAAGACCTTCGACATCCTGGATCTCGCACCGCCATTGCTCCTTGACCTCGCGACAGCCCAAGCGGGCGAGATCCTCCCGGCTGAGATGGAAGCTGCCGTATTGGCCGCCCTGATTGCGCCACCCGAGCATTTCTCCGGCAGCTAGACGGGGCCAAGAGCCGTGCACCGCGCCACCCCATTCATGCCATCGAACAACGCTCGACGCGGCAATACTTTGAGCGGGTTCCCGCAGGTGCACTTTCAGAGCAGGAAAGGCCTCAACAATAGCGCGGACCGAAGCGGGGATACCGAGATCATCCTGAAACATCCGCTTCATCCGAAGGAAGAAATGTCGCACCCCCGCTCCCTTATACAGCAATCGGAGCCGGCGACTCCGGCGAGTTAAGCAAGCCATCCATCCGGCCGCGATCCCATGAAATGCGCTTGCACGATACCAACTCCTGCAACGGCTAAAGCAGAACGACGGATGCCAAAGTGCCTGACAACCAGGAGAGAAGTATCGGCACCGGGATCGAGTATTCCGCTGCCTGAATAATGGCCATGAGATCGGGTGCCCCAACCTTTTCAGCACATTCGGCGAAGGTCAGAACAGGCTGGGGGGAGGCAATCTTTTCGACATCCGGTTCGACTGGAGATCCGATGCAGACATTCCGGTAGCGGGCCACCGCCTCGGCATCTTCCGGATGTTCATTCAGCCATTGAGCGATAGCTGCGTCCCTGGCCTCCCCCACCTTCCCCAAGTAGACGCTACCCTCGGCCAGCACCAAGATGAGGAACAAGAACAGCGCAACGCCACCCCATAGGATCACCCTCGGGACGGCTCGAAACATCTTCGAATCGCGGAGAACTACAAGCATGGACAGCCCCCTCAACCTGCTGCGAGGTACAGCACGCGCCCGCCGCTGCTATCCAAATCGATGCCTTCGTCATCCTGTGCCCCTGCCCCACCGGGGACCAGCTCGCCATGTCGCTCCAGGATCCACTGCGACACATCAGCCGCCGTAACGCCGAATTCGCGAGCCATGAGCGAAACATCAGCCCAGCTCACGTTTTCGCTAACCTGATTGAACATGCGATCGAACTCATACGTGGTCAGGTCGCGCTCAACCAGGTGCGTCCACAAACGACGGTTTGTCGTGATCAGATGATCATCACTGTCATCCCGCCAACAGGCCCCTTTGATCACCTCGGGAGATACCGCCGGCGCCCGGAAGAAACTGCGACGCACGCACACAACAAGCCGCACCTTGTCGCTCGCCACCAGGTAGAAGCGATGCCCAAGGCGCTCTTTGAGCCGTGGCGACGTAGATTCGACCGCCGTGATCGAGCAGCCTGCCAGCAACTTGGAAAGCTTTGTCAACGCCGCGTAGACGCTCTTCTTCTGGCTGAAGATGCTGTCTTCGATGTACCAATAGTGAACCCGTGCGTCATCCAGGCGAAGTCCGTTGTCGACCTTCAACCCCATGACCGACATCAAATTCATCACCGACTGCAGCCGAAGGTTTTCCTTCTTGCCGGCCAACCAGGAACGCAGGTTCTGGACAGGGATATTGGCAAACCTGGCCATCATCTCGATGTCCATCACCACCAGCTCAGCGAGCAGAGTGACCAGCTCGTTAGCTTTCATTCGCTTCTGGGTAGCCATAGCTTTTCCTTAGATTTTCGCCGCAACAATCATCAACAACACGCCAGCAAAGCTGGGCCAAATTAAGCTTTGTCATCCAGGCTGCGCCCCGTTACCGAATGCCCTAATCCGAGCGCTAAGTGTCCTTTCGGCAACGAACAAAACCGGTGATGACCAAAATCAGCATTGGCGAGCAAAAACCATTTCCGGACACTACAGCTGGATCAGCCCGCCCTCTTCTCAATGGGCAATCGGAATAACGGCTCATCCGTCCAGAGACTTTGTATGCTCGCAAACACCGAAGCGTCTGCAGGGGTTTGCCACAGCGCCTGAATCTGTGCATCGCCAGCCCGGTCGAGATCCACCAAACTGATGCGCTGCCCGCCTTCAGTTGACTTCAATCCAGAAGCCACCCGCTCAGCACTCTCAACAGGCAAACTCGCGAACACCGCGTTGGCCTCGCACACCTGAACCACTGCGAATGCCCGTAGGCCATTTCCCAAGCGGAACACATACCCTCGCTCGAACTCGCTTTTATTCAGCAGCTCACACAGGGAATCGATCATTTCTTCATCGACCTCCCAACGGTGGAGGCCTGGAGCCAACATCCCGCCATCCAGAAGCCCGAGGTCAAACAAGACCATCCGCAGCTTCTCCATCGAAACATTCCGCGTCGTCCCCTTGCTCGAAATGAACGCCGACAGATTCCCCCGATGGGTAGCGTGAGTTTCTGCGATGCTCTGCAGAGTCACCCGCTTGGCCTTCCTCAGAAAACCCAGCCATGCCGCCATTTCGGCGCTGACTTCTCGTTCCTTATCGGTGACTTTCATTGATCTATATTACCATGTCAATATGTCGTTGATAGTAAAAAAATAACCAATCAGACGCAATCATACGCGGCAGGTTTTTCCCTCACCATGAATCTAACCATCGAGCTTGTCCCTAGATCCTGCTGGTACAGCAACGTCCGTTCAAACGTCAGCGAAGCCACCTGGAGCCGCCTGAAAAGCATTTGCTTCAAGGCTGCCAACTACCGTTGCGAGATCTGCTCGAACCGAGGCCCGCACCATCCCGTCGAGTGCCATGAAATCTGGCACTACGATGACCACCGGCTCATCCAGCGCCTGGATCGATTGATAGCGCTCTGCCCGAGGTGTCACCAGGTAAAACATATCGGTCTCGCCATCGAGCGCAGCGAAGCCCACAAAGCCATCGAGTGGCTGTGCCATGTGAACTCCATCAGCCCCGACCAAGCCCTACAGCTGGTCAAGCGAGCCTTCGCGATCCACGAGATCCGCTCCGCGTACAACTGGTCGCTCGACCTCTCTCTATTATCTGGCCACTACCAGGTGAGGCTCGCTCCAGATAATCGCGAAGCTGGCCTCAACCGCCCCTCATCGACAAGAGCTCAATGAGGCGCCAACTGCTGCATGCGCAACATGTGTTCAGCACCGACACGCTCTAGTTCTGCTGCAGACGTTTTGTAGACCTGCTTCATACGAGCGATGTAGTCGACATCGCTTTCGTTCGGGTAGCGGTCGTAGCGCCGAACTTCTGCATCGTCCGATATCGGGGCAGGCAACACCGACGCAGCCGGCGGCGTATAGGGCTGATAGACGGGGGGGCTTTCCACCGGTACCCGTTGCGGCGATGCACTTTCCACAGGGACAATCGGTGTCGATGCTCTCCCCGGGCCAACATCAGGGCGAACAACCACATTGCTCGAACTACTCTCGTTCGAAGCGCCTCCCGAAGTTCCGATGTTGAAGATCCCCGCGCACGCGGGGAAAGCGGTCGCCACCATCAGAAGGAAAACTACCGAGCAGCTGATCCGCTTAATCATGCGCGTAGTGCCTCCGACCGCTGCTGTTGGTAGATGTCGAGCAACTCGGCGACCAGCCCATCAATTACTCCATCATCCCGATCCTGGCCAATCAGGCCGCTGATCTCGACCTTCTTCTTCCGCGCCTCGATTTCCCGCGCAACGCTACCACCAGGGTAGAGCCGAGCCAGGAGGCGACGTGTTTCGACAGGCCCAATCTCCCGATACAGTGTGTCGCGGACGTAGGTGTCTTCTTGCGTGGTCGAAAACGCCCAGAGCCTGATACCGCCCATAGTGCTATTCAGCAAATGCACCGATTCGCCTTCACGAGTACTGAACGCGCCAACGAACGTAGACCCCTTCGCACTCGGAGGACGGATCATGTGGCGAACCGCATATTCCGCCGTCGATGACAGGCCGAACATTTCGCGCATGCGCCCCGCCTTCTTCTCGTTCTGCTTCGAGAAAACCTTCTTGACGGTAGCGAAGGACAACATTTCTTCGTCAAAGTCATCCACGTCCTGAGACAGGACGGTAACCATTACGCCCTCCTTACCCCCCTCGCGCATATCGCCGATAACCTGGTCCCGTACCGGACGCACGCGCTTCGTTCGATGGAGTTCGTCCCACTGAAGGTGCTTTTTGTCTTGGCGGATTTCGCGAATACGGTGCTCATGGTACGGGCGGTACCGTGGGGCGAAGCACTCGACATCTTCCTCGGTCAAGTAGAAATTCCTCGCCACGACATAGCGAGCCAGCATGTAACACATCGCTGTCTGGTGGTCGGCCGCGGCGGATCCACTACGAGCAACTTCGGCGAGGTCGATCGAAACGACCCTGGCTTCGCCCAGATCAAAGGCCGTAGGCAAAGCGAGAATCGGGTAGCTGCGCAACGATTCCGAAATCATCCGGGAGAAGGCATCCAGTAGCGCCTCACCATCCTCGGTGCTCTTGCCTCCATAGAGATCGACGAATTGTTGCTCGCGACTCACCGCCGCCAAGTCGGCCAGCGTAGGAACGGCTTGCCGCTGCGCCAGGGTTGCAGAATGGATGTCACCATGGTCGTAGAGTGCGTCGACGATCTCCCACCAGGAAGTTCGCCCGTCTACCTGGATACCGAACCGCTCAACCGCCCGGTCGACCTGCTCAGCCCCTCGGGTGTTGGGGATGTAGGGTTTGGCCCTGGTATTGTTGCCATCGCCGGCGTAGTAGCGGTAGGCCTCCTGCAGGGTGAACTTGACCAAGCCAACCATGCCGTCTGCCGGTGCGGCAGCACCCATTGGCGTAACCAGTAGCGACACAAAGTTAGTTTGAAAAGCAACTTCGCTGGGTAGTGGGTAACGGGATCCTACCTGAGTGTCCAAAGGGTTGATGGCGAACTCCGGCGTCATACGCAGACGCAAGCTCATCGCCAAATGCCGCTTTTCCTCGGGAAGAGCGTTGCGTAGCAGAGATATCAAACCAGCACTCCCCTTGCCGACGTCGATGATCCCGATCATCGGCAGCCGGGTGATACCCGGCGAGAGGCAAAGCGCAAGGTTCCCTTGGTTACCATCAACCGTTTTACCGGACCGAGGTTCTGCCACACCGACCGTAATCCAACTGGACTGGACTGGTGAGTTGGGTTGATAAGGCCAGATCTTTCCATCCGGCGTGCGATAGAGAACCGCTCCGCCATCAGCCCAAGGCGACGCAGGACGGTACAAAGGCAACATCTGCGTGACATCACCGAGAACCGCACATGAAGGTGTTGCGACGCTATTCAAGCTCAGGCAGAGCGCCGACGATGTAAAACCTTGGAACTGATCGCCGCTGGTTTCGCGAATATCAATACCTCCCCATCCCTGTACGGCACGGGCGAGGCGAGATGCGCGGGAGGCGAGCAATTTCTCGTCATCCTTCGGAGCCCACGTCGCGAAATCCACACGCAGGCGGACGTCCAGTTCATTCTGTCTCTTCACCATCTCACGAACCGCCGAAACCCCCTCCCGGAAAACCTTGTTGTCCGGATTGGTGAAGCTGATGATGCTGGCAACCATGTTCTTGAAGCCGACCATCTTCAGGCCGCCTGACTCAATCAAAAAACTGATCCGCCAAGGCAAGCGGTTCTGACTTACCCGCACAAACAGCTTCTGAAAGGGCTCAATGTCTTGCGCATGCAGGTGCACGTACATCGGGGCATATATCCTGTCGCCGACTACCGTGTACTTTCGCCCTGCTTTTTCAGCATCTCGCGGTACCAGCTGGCGATCGAGGCGCGGCCAAAATGCCCCTGACATGTCCTTGGGATTTCTGCTGATGTCCCGCACGGGAATCTTGTCGCCAGGGAGCCGCGGGCGCCAATCATCGGAAGTGAACTCAGGATCCACGCTCATCCGCATTTCGTAACCGGCCTTGTGGACGTCCAGAACCTCTACAGCGATATGGACCGACCGCAGGTCCCCGACCAGGGCGTCTACGAACGAGCGGTGCCGAGTACGCAACGACTGCATCGCCGCGAAGACGTTCGGTACATCCCGCATCCGGGGAAGCGGCGATGCCTCGCGCAGCTCCTCCTTCGCCTTCACATCGCGCTTCTGCTCGCCGCTGGTGGCCGCCGACGGCCTGGTGATCAGGGTGATGAAGGCCTTCTCGTTGGTGCAGAACTGGGAAAGGTGTCTGACGTCCTCTTCGAAGAGGTCATCCAGCTCCAACCCGAGGCGCTTGGCTGTCGCTCGGGAAGGAGCGATGGCCGCTTCGATATCGCGTACAGCACTATCGGGATCACCGCTGAAGTACACGTGGACGGCATGGCCGCCATTGCTCAGGTACGCCTTCAAACTCTTGCTGAACAGGCTGTCACATTCAGCAAATTCGACCTCTCCGATCATCCTGGTGGAGCCGTGCAATTGCAGGACGGTGAGCAAGGTGCCATCCCGCATAGTCATGGTCTGCTCGTCGTCGATGCTTTCTATATTGATGTAGTCAGCCATCGCCATTTTGAATTTCGAGCAGACATACGCGAGGAGATCCTCAATCGTGTCGACGATACCTGCAGCGCTCATCTAGCGGTCTCCCCGGTTTCCAATTTCGCCCTGTAGTGCTCCGCCACAAGTCGGCCATGCTGGACGAACAGTCCTCTGGCAAACTCTTTAAGGTGACTTGGCAATTTTGTATTAATGAATGACTTTACCGTCTCAAGATCTTTCATTGCCGCATGAAGTGCAGCCTCGTTCTCCGGTAGAAGAAGCAGTCGATCCAGCGCAATTATCACTTCCAAATTGCGCGAATCTCGCAGTGCAATTTCAAGCAGGGTGTTAATGTCAGACATTGTGTAAGTCCTCTTGAACTTCAATGTCCGACGACATATTTGGAGGAGCAAGCAGACCTATAGAAGATGCGATGTCATAAGCATCTTTAAAATTATGCTTTGGCACCAGACAGGTCACGCTACCCGCGCCATATTTTCTGATGGCGAACCCGGCCTTATGAAGCTGCAGCGCATAGGTGAACATCAAGAAACGGTCCACCGCGGTGATCCAGGCTGCACGCGGGGAAACTGCCCGATACTCCGTACTCTTAGGCTCAAGCCGATAGCAGTTCTCACGTGAAAGACCGACCCAATGGTTCATAGCCAAGAGCTCCGCTCCAGGACTCATAGCCTGCAAAGCGGAGAACATCGGCAGCTTGCAGGACGTCTCAAGCATTTCATAGCCGCTGAATACAAAAGCACATGCCACTTCAACCTGGGCGTACTGAGAAAGTAGTAGAAGCTCTGGCTGCGATACCCAGGATCGGTTACTACCAGCCTTTGCCCCGTTAGCAAAAGCAATTACGTTCACATAATCAGGATTGATATTCGAAACGGATACTTTAGCCAGTACTGGGCGAGGGTTGTTCACAACCCATTGAACTTTATCCGAGATTGGAGCTATCTGTTCTGCAGAGAAATACTCAACTTGTTCTCCGGGTACGATCATGCTCAGCATTTCGCGTGCATACGCCACTGCCGGCGCAGAAAATCGAACCACTACCATTTCTTCCCGATTGTAATGGGGCGTCAGGCAATAAGTGTAATACTGATGGGCAGCCGACAGCGCCCCATCTACTTCCGGCGCAATGTGTGGATCTTTATCTGGAAGGATTTTGCACCGAATCTCGTCCGCCAAATTGTCGTGCATAGGAACAGAACGAGAGCCATCAATGCCGTAGGCGCCTTTCGCGTACCACATGACCCGAGAAAAAACACCGGAAAGGATTTCCGTGATTTGTTTCTCGGTGTAGCTACGCCGCATTAAACCCCAAGCACTGCAAATGTCTGCCTGTCCCTCTTGCAGCCACGAGTTAAGATAGGTTGTCCTCTTTATATATGGCGTCTTATGTAAATTCGCACCATAAATCGCCGAAAACGAAAGATTCGTCCACCAGAGGGTGTCGTTATCCAAGTTCCCGACAGAAGATATACGAAACGCCTCCATACCTTCCACGGACGCCCAACCGCCCATATTTGGATCGTCGGCATCGAAACGGACACAACCGTGCCTGACTACCCCCATCAGACCACTCCTGCAACGCCAGGCCAGGCTGCGAGATCCAGGCGGCTAAAAGACGCACCGTTCCCAGACCACAAGCCAGCTTGCTGGATGAAATAGTCCGCACCAGGAACGTAACGACAGCCACCCAGAAGGACACTACGCTGCTCGTACTCCTCGTCGCTCATGTCCAGCAAAACTCTGCCACATACCAAGGGGTCCGAGAGGCCTTTCCGCACAGTTTCCCCCTTCGAATTCATCTCGACCTGGTGGGCTCGGTCGGTGATACGGCGGTAGACCGTATGCGGGTTAATACCCTGTTCCGCCGTCGAGGCCACCTTTTCCGGCCCAGCCGCAACAGACTGCATCGCCATGCAGTAGAAAATCACCTGCAAGAGGTTGTTGAGCTGAACTTGAGTCAGCTCAGGCAGGAATACAATTTTTCCAGGATCGGATGGCCATTTCTTAGAAACCGTATCGAGATGAAATGGCGCGTGGCAGAGCTCGCAAACAGGAACTAAGTTTTCAAGTTCATTATTCGTGTGATCACCATCCAGATTATGGATATCGAAACTATCGGTTGTTCCGAATGCAAAATCGCAAAAATGACAGCGACGTCCAAAGCGCCCTTGCGCAATAACCTGCTTGCGCAACTCACCCGCGCTCTTGTCCAGCCGAGAGCAGTGTTGAATAAGAGGCGCTTTCCGGATGTCACGAACAACCGATAGCTCGATCATTTTACCAACTCACCTTAACGCTGGATCTGCACACGAGACTTGTCGCCGCCGCCTTCACCCCAAATGGTGTCAGAGCCAGTTTCGATCCCGCTTGCGATGTACAACAGGAAAGCACCGCCAAAGAGCAGAATGGCAGCCATTGAGATCTTCCCTTGCGCACCGTCGGTTTTGTTGTACTTCTTGATCTCGAAGATCGACAGGCCGACCATGATCAAACCACCCAGCGCGAACAAAGCCTGCGCTCCCACCCCCAGGCCGTCAGCTTCAGTGGCTGCGCGACGACCGATTGCACCTATACCCTCGCCGTGAGCAAGCTCGGTAAAGGCCAGCATCGCCATTGCGCTGGTAGAGTAAAAACAAACTTTCGCCTTGTTCCACAAACCGCGCAGCGTACTCATTACTTTCATAGGATGGTCTCCTTTCTCTATAGAACTTCCCCGAAACCGAAGGTCTCAGAGAACATATTTACTGTACCGACGATGTTGATTAGCGCTACACCAGCCACTAATCGGATAAACGATTTTTTAAAAACCTCATCACTTCCGTTCTGACCACTTCCAATCCGCCGCATACTCATCCAGCCTCGGGCATAGGTGATGTATCCGTAGAACCTGAGGCAAAGAACAATGACCCCAATCAACTCTGAAGTTTGAGCCGGCATATTTGCCGAACCTTGATAGCTCATGAGGTTCTTCACCGATACCGAGCCACCCCAAAATGAGTCCAAAGCGGTGTCAATACTTGCCGCGAAGTTGAAAAGTGCTACGCCGCAGAAGAAATACATAATCGGCGTGGTCCAGGTCATACCCTGGCCACCCGTCTTATCAACTTGGATTGCTTTAAAAAGTGCGTTGCCAGTCAGTACTAGGCCCAGCAAAGCCACAACCGCGTTCAACAGATCCTCCAGTCCGGGGAACTGCTGGGCGAAGCTGGCCAGCATCGTCGAGGCGTCGATCATCTCAGTGGCCTCAGCGGTAGACGACGCCGTTGGACATGATCACTTGCCCTTGGTCTGGATCAATGCGCTGCACGGAGCCAACTCCTGGGATCGTGTCGCCAACGGAAACGCTGATGCTCTCCCCTCCCTTCGTCACGAACCACGCTCGACCATCGAGCACGGCCTTCAGCGACATGCTGGCAGTAGAATTTTTCTGCTGGCCCGATCCAGCCTGAGACTTCTGAACCTGACGCTGGGGTTGCGGTTGTGGCTTCTTCTGCGAGGCTGCTTGAGAAGTGCTGGACTTACTTGCGGAACTAGGCTTCGGCGCCGGCTTGGCAGCGATTGTCGGCAGCGACTTCTTGATTTCGTCCAGCGTTTCCTGAATTGCCTTCAACTGAATATCTTGCTGCTCCAACTGCTTTTGAACCTGAGCAATCGAAGCCATTTCCTGGCCCGATGTCGGCACCGGAGCCGCGGTTGCAGCTTGCGGCTCCGTCGTTACGTACGGCTGTATTTGCGCAGCTTGTCCGACCGGAGCAACAGACTGCTGCATAACCGGTGGTGCCGACGGTTCGGATACCGGCAGCGCGGCCTGCACTTGTGGATCTGCCACATAGTTCTGCGCCTGCTGGTACTGGCCAACCGGCGCCGGCACGGGAGCGGGGGGATTCGGTTGCTGCTGATACCCCTGCCCCTGGTAGCCGTACTGCCCTGCCCCTTGGCCAGAAGGCTGATCGATAGTGATCGGGGCGGTCCCATAACCTTGGTCATTGCTATGGAAGAACCGGGGGCCGAATATCTTGAACAATGCGAGGCCAACAACGAGAGCCGCAACAGCGTACATCCCGTAAGTCATCAGTTGACCGTTCTTGTTGCTCTTTTTCTTGTCGGCAGGCGGGGCATCGTCATCATCGAACTCATTCTGTTGCCCGAGAATATCTTCCTGATCAATACTCATTACTTATTCCCCTCGCCCTTAATTTCAACATCATTCATGAACAGGAAGCAAACGGCAGTTCCCGAGTCGATAGTAATCGTTGGTTTTCTGTTAACCCCATCGGCCAGGCTATCGGCAACTCTTTTACCTACATTCCCAGCCGCAGCAGAAAGAATTTGCGTGTTATCCAAAGCATCGGTTTGGACGACAGTCCCGCTGGGGCTCGCTACAAGTTGTTGATTCTGGCCGGCCTGCATAATTGCAGTGCCATATCCTTCTAGGAAAGTTGCAGCGAGGAACAGGCCATAGCGCTGAACCAGGTGATTATCAACATCAGTGGCCAGGGCAGTTCGAGCGGTATTCGGATCGACTGCATAAGCATCGACTTGGACAGATCCATTTACACCAGGAATATTTGCGGTAGTAAAATGCAAAGTTGCTTTCTGGGCGTTTTGACCTATTTCAATCTTACCGAGCAGCTTGGTGCGCTTCAGTTCGCCTTCTTGCCATATCGTGGCAAGAACCGGCCCTGGCTCGTCAGTATTAACTGCAGTATCAACTTGCCCACATTGCAAATCACCAGCCCGGGCGAGCTTGAGTGCTGGCTGCACATTTGAAGCAGCACCGACCTGCCCTTTTCCTCCAACCCCTGAAGCCGTGTTAGCTGTCGCTGTCGAGTAAATATCAAGTGTTTTATGGGAAGAAGGCTCCCAGTTTTTTACTAGCAAACCTACTTGTTGGCTCATAGCCTCTTTGCGGGCCTTGATCGCCTCGTCATTAGCGCGCCTGGCCTCGTCATAACGTTTCTGCGCATCAGCCAGCTGCTTCTCGCGCTCTTCGTTACGACGTCGGACTGCTTCCGGATCTTCCTCCGGCTCCTTTTTCTTCGGCGGCGCCGGATCCTCAATGACGGTCTCGGTTACGCCAGTTCGGACAGTAGGGACTGCGCTGCTGCCGGATTGAACAGCAGCTCGAACATTGTCGGAATTTTCCTGAGCAATGTATGCGTCATACTGAGGGGTAGACTGGGGCATTGGCCCACCACCACTCATGACAGCCGGACCTTGGAGCCCTTGGTAGCTATTGACGTAGCTCGGATCTGCATTAGTTTTCTTGTTGCTCGTGAAGAGCCAATAACCAGCGCCCGCAGCTATTAACATAATCAAAAAAGAACCACCATAGATCAACCTGGTAGGCCCATCACTTAGGGCAACTTTCAGGTTATCCAACTTCGAAATCTTATCCGCCATAATCAATAGCCGCTCAGACTGACGTTAAGTGGAGCTCCATTGCTCAGCGCAACAACGACAGGAGTCCGTGGGATCTCATAAACAGCAATTCCATCCGGTGATCGCTGCATAGAAAGATAAGCTGGGGACAAAAGTGCATAGTTCGTCCGCACAAAGAACTTATCCTTGTATTCCCATGCCATCACTTCCGTATTCGAGCTAGTCAGTAGCTTGGCGCCGTCAGGGCCGAATCCCGACAGCATGGTGAGGATTGCAGGCGCGACTCCTTTAGGCAGAGCTGCGGTCGCAATATTGCCGATCCCCTGAACACGGACATCTACTCGATCATCAACTTCCCGCTGACCACTTACCAGAGTCAGCGAAATAGGAACGCTCACGTCAACCAAAGTGATTGATACGTTGCCAAAAGCGTAAGGTGACTTGGGCGAAATCTTCACGTAGTTAGAGCCTGACTTTTCAGCATCCTTTTCCCAGGTGACTGTGAAGTCTTTGTCCCCGCCTCCGATATCGACTGTTTTGACGATTAACGGGTTACCTGCCTGGTCAACAACCATCAGCGTTGTGACAAAACCACTGAATAAGCGGACTACTTGCGGGGTAGCGCCCGGCGAAAGCGACACCGTCACCGAACTGGTGACGATTTTCGGGAAGAATCGCGGGAGGGCCGCAGCTGCTCGCTCAGTATCATCAACCTGCTGCCGTAGGTTCCTGATCTGAGAAGGAGTCAAAGGCGCAGCTTGCTCGACGGCCTGCTGATACGCGGCATCATTGATGTCCGGCAGCGGTGGCAGCGCAGGAATAGCCACCTCCCCTGCAGTGGCAGGACTCTGACCAGGCACACTTTCAGCCGTATCAGCATGCGCTGGGCCCGCCGAAAGGACGAACCAAATCAAGCCGGCTGTAACTTTGACCAGGCGGCTCATCGAAGGTCGCCCCCGAGGTATTGCGCAATCCCCAGCCCATCGCGGCTTTCAAACGGGTTCACCCGAGTGACAAGCAGCGTCACCAGCGTTTTCTGGGTGGCGACAGTTCGCCCACCTTGCCCCCCCTGGAAACTGACGATGAAAGGAACTTCGATCTGCCAGGTCCACACACCGCGGCGCATCCCTTGGTTGGTTACCACCGGTGCAGCAAGGGGCACCGCCGAGGTCACCAGTCGCTGTTTCTTGACTAGGTCCAGATTGCCGGAGCGGTCCAGCGCTTCCATGAACATCGACCAGCCGTCCGGAGTGAAGCACTGCGAGTTGCGCTGCAGCTGCTCTTGCGAGTGCACGAAGTCGTAGCTGTTTGCCCCACCAACGCACTCGACTGTCCAGTCCAACAGTCTTTGGGGCGACACGAAGGGTTCGCTCAGGGGAACCATCTGCGTGAGTCTTCCAGTCACCGAGTCCTGGCCGAAGTACTCACGCTCGACGTCACGAGTTTTGACCCAGACGAAAGCACCGCCGGTGACGAAATTCAGTGCGATAGAGAAGATCAGGGCGCTCAGCAGTTTGCCGAAGTATTTCTTGTAGAACTGCAGACGGCTCAGATCCAGGCAGTGCTCGTCATCGCGTGGTGAAGTACCTGACATACCGAACGAACCCCAACGACTTTCATTAGTTGATAGCTGCGGAAAATACGCAAAAATACCTTTAGTGTCAACGAATGGACACCACGCATTTTCCTGTTATCTGGTTGAGATGCTACTGAGGATGGGGCCGCCCTCAGGCGGCCGATTTGAAATTGACCACGCAGCTGTGGTCGAACGAGGCATCGTCGTCGGCTATCGACATCATGTCCGCCATTGCCTGGCGGAGCTGCTCCAGTGACGTTGCCGACTCAACAACAAAACCCAGTCCTTTCAGGTAGGTCACAACGAAGTCGACATCGCTGGCCACAATGAAGCCAGCCTTCAATGCCCCAAACGCATCGACCACATGCCCCGTGAAGCAGAACACGTTGCTTTCAGGATAGGGCTGGATCTCTGCCGGGTAGACGTCTACGTAATCAGTCGGCTCGATATCAGGATGGCGATGGGCGATGAGCTCCAGGATGGAAACGGTCTGTTTGACCTCAGCCAATGAAGTGATCGCCGAGATGAAGAAACCACATTCCCGCATCGATCGAATTGCTTCCTCGGCCGACTGGGCAACGGCGTATCCACTCTTCAGCTCGCCACCGAGCTCTCCTTCAAGGTGTCCACAGAAACTGAACACCTCGTTCTCTGCATAGGTAGAAGACATGTCTTCGCTCCCCCAACCTGGTTAGCGGGGGCGCAGAGTGCCGTTCTGCGGCGGAGATGGCAGATCAGCCAGATCGAGCTTCGGCCGGTTACTGGTACTGGAAGCCACAGCGAACATACCGCGGCTGACCCCCGTGTTGTCTTTCGGCACATCGAACAACGGCAGCGGACCTTGCATAGCGAACCTCTCCCATACGGCGAAAGCCGCAAAATTGGTTTATGTCGCCTAAAAGCATCGCGGATAGCACAACAAAAGTCAAAATAAGCCATCGACCCCATATCCATTAACCTTTGCCACCCACGATCTACCCAGACATGATTTGCCGCCCCATATCCGTTCACCTTTCGTGCTTTTCTCCCCCAGCCAACCCCATAAACGTTCACCTTTGGCGGGATTTAGGTCACATGTGGCTGCTTGTTTATGGCCAACGGGAGATCGGCTGCCTGCCCATAAATGTTCACCTTTTAAGTAAAAAGTAGCCCGCAGCCCCCTGTATTTACTGGGGTTTATGCCGCACTTAATGGCCGCCCCATATTTTTTCACCTTTGCCACTTTCCGCGCCTCATCGGGGCATCGAACGGTGACTCATTTCAGTGGCCTGGTCGGATGCCGACCCGTTGTCAGATCCACAACTCACGCTCAACCCCATAAACGTTCACCTTTTAAGGGGCTACACCTCTTACCCTCCCCATAAACGTTCACCTTTCCCCCGATCCTGGTGCTCGACCGGTAGCCTTCAAATGGCCCCATAGGCTTTCACCTTTGCTCAGGAGGCCCCATAAACGTTCACTTCACGCGCCCCACATCCATTCACCTCTCACCCCATAGCCTTTCACCATTGCTCCCCATAAACTTTCACCATCGCCCCATAAACTTTCACTTCTCACCCCATATATATTCACCCTCACCCCATAAACTTTCACCTCAACCCCAATAAAACCCTTTAGAATCAAGCACTTAGCAACCTCTAAATATCTGTTTGTTTGTTAAAAAAAAAACAGACATACAGACATAGGATCCAATCCAGAAAGTTTTTGTATGTGTGTGAAAATATATTGACTAGAATTTAAACAGCGGTTTAACTACCGCAAAATTCGACCGAGCAGGAACCTGCAACCGGACCGGAGTGGACCTCAAGCACCGCAGCTCGCGAGAGGTTGTCTGTCTGTTTGTCTGTTTTGTTCGTTTCTTGATCATTTTTGACTTTCGTCATAGTATCTATGCAGTTTTGGAGGCTTGCAGGGGGGAAGCATGGGCATGCCGGTAGCAACACCGGGGCAGAACGTCCTGGCGCCAAGCGTTCGGAAGCACGCTGGGGCGATTCACATCAAGAACGACATTTCGTGCCTTCAGCGGAAGGCTTGGAACGTCCTGCTGCACAATGCCTACGATGACTTCCCAGACGTGAACCTGCAGCTGCACACCATCCCTGTTCGCGACCTTATGGATCTCGCTGGGTTTGACAGTAAAAACGTCAAATACCTCAAGGACGCCCTTGAGGACATGGTCACCACCAAGATCAAATGGGACATCATCGATCACCAGGGCAAGAGCGACTGGGGTGTGACCACGGCGCTTGCCAGCGCCTCGATCAAAGATGGGATCTGCAGCTACGCCTACAGTCCGCAGCTGCGGACGAAGCTCTACAATCCGGAGTTCTATGCTCGAATTGACCTGCTGATCATCTCGCGCTTCAGCTCAGGGCATGCCCTTGCTTTGTACGAGAATTGCGCTCGGTACAGAGCAATCAATCAAACACCAATCCTCCCTCTCCCCCTCTTCCGTGAGCTGCTCGGTGTGAACAACACTGCCAGCTATGATGAGTTCAAGATCCTCAACCGGGCTGTCATCCAGCCTGCGATCAAAGAGATCAACTCAATATCGGACATCTGTCTTGAGGTCGAGCTGCAGCGTGAGAAGCGCAAGGTCGTCGGTGTCAAGTTTCGCATCCAGGAGAACGTCCAGGGCGCGTTAGCGATCGACTCTCCATCCAGCTTCAACCACGAGCTGCTGCGGAAGTTGCAGGACGATTTCTGCCTGACGGAAACTCAGGCGAAGGAAGCGCTGGCCCTCCACTCGGAGGATCGTATCTCCATCGTTATGGAATACGTCCAAGAGAAGTACACAGAAGGAAAGATCAAGGCCGGCGCGAAAGGCATTGCCCCCTACTTCCTCCGTGTTCTGCGCGATGGAGATGTGAAGCTGGCCAAGACTGGGCTCGACAAGCTTCTGCAAGGCGGGGCTCAGGCTAGTCCCAAAGCCGCTCAGGCTGGTCAACAGAGCCTTCTGCAGGATGACGATGCTGTCCGCCGCGAGTTCAACGCTCAGCGCCGGTCGGAGGTTGAACTGCTCCTTGCTGGTATGGACAGTGAGGTGCGCAATTCCCTCAATGATCAGTTTGCAGCAACCCTGGTTGGGCAGCGCCTCATGTTGAAGAAATGGGCCGAATTCCTCGCCAAAGGTGAAGGTAGTGCCATGGTCGTCAACAACTTCTACATGTTCGTCGCTGAAAAACTGCTGCCTCCTTACGAAGAAGCGCTTGAGCTCTACAGAAAGTCGCTTGGTGCGTAAAGGAAAGGGGGCTTCGGCCCCCTTCTCTTTACGCATACCCTTCCCAATCCCTCCCCCACCCTCTCCTTTCCGACCTCCTGTTCTACGATGCTCTCCCTCGACCACGCTCAAGGCTGAGATGCTGCATGGATGACCTACAAGCAACAACCGTATCGGTTTTCACGGTGAAAAAAACATAGGCATACTGCTTGGCACCGGATAGGTGAAAGGATATGGGGGTTGCATGCGGATGTGGTCTTGTTGGCCATTCTGGCAGCATGAACAGCCCTTTTCACCGTGAAAAGGGCTGCCACAGCACTCGCATCAGCTGGTGTCATGTAGGTAAGGTGAAAGAATATGGGGCAAAAAAAGGGCGCTCATCGCGCCCTTGGTTGGGAAAATCTCAATCCTCAGATGGTGGATCGAAGTGTTTCTTGATGAGCTCCAGAACCTCCTCCGGATTGACGCCTTTGGGGCAGTCGAGCGTGATCTTCTGCCCTCGAACCTTCAGGTCGGCCAACTCGCGCCCTTTCGCGAAGAGCTTAACGGGCACCGGAGGCGCCGGCGGCAAATCACTGCTCTTCCTCACCGAGCTCTTGATCCAAGCAACTGCGGCTTCCTGGGAGAGCTTTCCATCGAAGACTAGTTGCGTAGCTTGGACAACCAGGTCCTTGTGCCCTTCGTCTGCCAATGCCGCGAGATCGGCCACATGCTTAGTGCCGATGAATGCCGGATCGTCTTCAAGCAGTGTAAGAGTCTCTTGCGGCAGCTTGAAGTAGGCCAGGCAGCGACTGATGGTGGCCATGCTTCGACCAACACGGCGGGAAAGCGTCATCTGGTTCTTTACGGCCTTGCTGTCTAGTAGCTTCTTGTAGCTCAACGCCCGCTCGAAGTCTGTCAGTGGCTCCTGGGATTCGTTATCTGTGACGGCCAGGACAGCTGCATCTTCGTCAGACAGATCCCGGACATAGGCCTCAATCTTGGTCCATTGCAGGATGTCATGCGCCCGCCAGCGGCGCTCACCACCAACAAGCTCGAAACGCCCATTGGCTTTGGGGCGGACGACGATAGGATTGTTGAGACCGCCGTTGGCCTGGATCGCGTCAGCCAGAAGCTGGAGTGCAACTTCGTTGAAGATCTTCCGTGGCTGATACGGGCTTGGATCCACCATATCGGTATCGAGAAGCGTGACACCTTCCTTGGCTGGCAGGTACTGACCTTCGAGAGGCGCTGCAGGTCCTATAGATTTTTCACGGTGAAAATTCGTCGACTTTTCACCGTGAAAAGTTTCAGCAGGGACACCGGAAGTCTGGGCCTGAGAATCGTCGAGTAGCCCTTGCTCCGCCAGTATGTCGTTCATCGACCTGCCGAGATTAGCTGCAGGCGCCTCGGCGACGGGGACTCCTTGAATATGGGTTGGTTGGCTAGTCCCAAGTGGGCGCGTAGATTTCATTTCGAAGCCTCCAGGACGTCACGGATACGGGACACTACCTCAGAGAACACGGTGCGGAAAGCACCGACGGAATTGTCGCTGGCCTGACGCCACAGCGAAACAGGGATGCCTTCCTCAAGACTCTTCGAATAGTCCTCGTTGTGATAAAGCGGGCTCTGCGTCACTTTGCCCGGGAAGAGGGTAGTCAGGCGCTCCAGGTTGGCCTGGATCCGCGGGCGGTTGCGAATGTACATAGTCGGGATCGCAATGATCTCAGGCGACCGCTGGAAGTCCTTGGCGAACTCGCTCAGCCGGAATGCAAGGCGCGACAGGGCTCTGAACGAGAACTTATCCATCCGGATGGGGCAGACCAGGAAATCTGCAGCGACCATCGAGTTGCGAGAAAGCATTGTGCCGGACGGTGCATTGTCCATGATGATCACGTCGTAGCTAGAAAGGTCGCAGTGCGGCAGCTTCCCGTTGCGTGCTTGCTCGATGAAGATCGAGTAGCGGAAGTCGCTGCCGTTTGCGTTCCGCAGCACGATATCCATCTCGTCGAGCGTGACTTCGGCCGGAATGAGATGCGGCCCGAATTCGCCAAACGGCTTCTTGATAACCTCCTCCAGCGACAAAGGGGTGTAGGTGCTGCCGACACGCATAAGATTCCCGATGTGCCCGTCTACAGCTCGGGCCCCTGGTACACCGACGTCCTCCAGCTCGGCTGCAGTGAGGTCGGGATCGTAACCCAACATGCTCGTGACATCGGCCTGTGGATCGTTGTCGATCACCAGAGTGCGCAGCCCCATCAAGCTGAACTGTATCGCCAGGTTGCAGGCGGTGGTCGTCTTAGCCGTGCCACCTTTCTGCACGTATACCGAGAGTGTGATAGGCCGAGGGAATGGCTTGATTACGCCACTCTCACGTCTGATCGACGCGATGCGGAAGATGTCGTCGAGGGTATAGCCACGTGCTTCGACAGTGCCGCGGGGAATGCGGCGGATGTTGAGATTGTGCTGCTTCTCGATCAGGGCAAGCATGTCCTGGCTTACCTGGATGCACTCTGCCGCGTACTTGCTCGAATAGAACAATTGCTGGAAGTCGGTGAAGGGGTACTGGTCGATGCCGAACTCATTGTTTTCCATTGAAGCGAATCCTTCTCGGGGTTTGTGTGCCTAAAAAGTAGGGCTAACCCCGAGGATTTGCAATACTTTATGCAAATTACTCGGGGTTTCAGGCCAAAAAAAGGCGTTAAACCCCGAATCGATAGGCCGTCAGTGGTGACCTAAGCGAGTTTTAGCCGGAACCTATAGGCGCACGTGACCTAAAAAGGAGCGCTGAGTGGGAAGGCGGGGAGGGAATAGGTCACGTTTGACTATCGTTAGTTGATCTTTTCTATTTGCTGTGTAGTATAGGTGCACAAGTGCACCGTGGAGAGCATGGCATGACTGCCGAGGAAACCAACGGGGCAGTGCTCCGAAGGCTGATTGAAAAGGCCGGGATGACACAGCTGGAAGCGCTGGAACGGGTGAACGTGGGACAGGCAAAGCCGATCGCGGTGAGCACCTGGAAGGCGTACCTGGCGAGTCGGGAAAGCAAACGGTGGCGTGATTGCCCCGAAACGATCCTGGCACACGCGAAGAGCAGATTGGGCGCTGATAGTCGGGATTCGATAGCAACAAACCAGACAATGGATACGCAGGGTAGGGGACAGTGATGGCAAAACAAGTTGAGATGCCGCTCGATAGCTTCGAACGCGACCTGGTTCAGGGCAGCACGAAGAAGGCTATGTCGGGATCGAAAAGCCGTGATCTCTGGCAGGTTGACCCCCGCGAACTGAACTTTATGTCGGGCTTTAATGCGCGTACTCCGCGCCCTGGTCTGGAAGCGCATATCCGGGCGCTGGCGGACTCGATGAAGTCCGAAGGCTACTACATGGACAAACCCATCGCGGTGTACATCGCTCGCGAAGGTGACCAGGAGGTCAAATACGTCTCTGATGGCCACTGTCGGACCAAGGCCGTGCTTCTGGCTATTCAAGAAGGCGCCGAAATCGAAACGATCCCTGCGGTACCGGAAGAGCGCGGCGTCTCCCTGGAGGACCTGACCGTAAAGCTGTACCGCAGCAACACTGGTTTGCCCCTGACGCCTTACGAAACCGGCCTGGTTTGCAAGCGCCTGATTCGCTACGGCCTAGAGCTCGAAGTCGTCGCCGATCGGATGGGGCTCGGTACTGCTTATGTGGATGGCCTATTGATGCTTGTCGGAGGGCCGAAATCTATTCGTGATGCTGTTATCGACGACCGGATCTCGGCTACCGAAGCGGTCAAGCTCCTGAAAACGCATGGAGATAAGGCCGTCGAGGTTCTTGAGCAGATGCTTGCTGCAGCACAGGCCCAGGGTCGGAACAAAGCGACTGCGAAGCACGCGCCTGGCGCAGCAATCAAGCGAGTGGTGAAGAAGCACTCTGACTCGCTCTACCAGGCTGCCAAGACCGTTCGCCAGGATCCTGGCTATACCTCTCTGGCTGTCGAGACTCGGCTGCTGCTCGATGAGCTGCTGCGTACCCTCGACAGAGCTGAAAAAGATCTGGCGACTGAGGACTCCGACGCGCCCGAAGAGGAACGACAGCAAGCTTAGGTGCTCGCTGTTTTCACCGTGAAAACTGAAAACCACCCAAGGATAACAAGCGATGAAGCGCTTCCTGATTGTTGCTGTAATGTTTCCCATGCTGGCCACTTCGGCTCTGGCGGAATCCGGATCGAACATTTTTCTGAGCGGTAAGGTGTTCAAAGGGGACGAGGTTGTCGCTTCGTTTGCCGCACCGACTCTTCTGGGAAATACCCTTCCCGTTAAAGACCAAGTTCTCCACAGCTATATCGAAAAAGCTGTAAGCGACGGCAAAAAAACGAAGCTGATTCCGGGCAAGCTTGCTACGGGCCTCGACATGTCGATGACTCCGACAGCTGTTGTTGGTGAGAACGTGATCGTCTCTGTAAAAGGCTCGCTGGCTGTATTGGAGGGGTTCGACAAGGCGCCCCTGGCTGGTACTGATCTGGCGATTGATTTGCCGAAGATGAGCCGGAACGAGTTCAGTCAGTCGTTCGAAATCAAAAAGGGTCAGCCTCTGGAGTTCGCCTTTGGTGGCTGCACCCTGGTTGAAGGCACCCCGACCAATTGCAGCCACAAGCTGGTTCTTGAGGCATCTGCAAGAAACTGATCCTGCTAGTGGCCTGGCTTTGCCAGGCCACTGTTTGAGATCGCGAGGATAATTTTCAGATGACTAACCAAAGAAAGACTCCAGAACAGCTGCAGGCCCAGTGCGACGCTTGGAACAAGATGCATGAGATCGGCACACTGATCGCCTACGAGGATATCCGCGGGGGAGGGGAGACGCATCGGGGCAAGTCCACTACCGAGGCGCAAGTGCTTGGTGGTCACTCGGCAGTCATTTGGCTGGAAGGGAAGAGTGGTTGCGTTAGCCTCGATCACTGCATGGCCCTGGCGTCGTAAGGGCTCCACATATTCTGGCGCCTATAGCGCCCCGTTGTGGCCGGCCGCCGCACGCTCAAAAAGGATATTAGAATGATGAGAATCCGGGCCTGTGTTAGTGCTCTGGCAGTCGCCGTATGTTCCTTTTCTGTTGCAGCAGATGACGCCTTCTTGTTTGTATCGGCGAAAGTGTCGAACCGCGATGGCCAGGTGCTAATGAACGTCTCAACAGCCATTCAGGCTGGCAGCTCTTTGCCTTTGGAAAGGGGTGAAGAGATCACCTATCTCGCGATTCGGTCTGTCACTGATGCAGATGGGAAAGTCACTTTGATGCCGGCCAAATTCAAAAAGGGCATGACTCTTGAGCTGACGCCAAGTGTAGATCAAGGCGGCAGAGGGAAGATCGCACTGACAGGTTCTGAGGTTAAATTCTTGGGCTTCCAGAATGTCGCGGATATGCCTGGAGCACAGAAGCCCTTGTACGTGACCTCCAAATTCACAGCAGAGGGTGAGGTGAAGGATGGTAAGGCTGATGTGCCCTTTGGCAATTGCGGCTTACAAGACAGCAAACCTGTGCAGTGCGAGTACACGCTCTCTGTCACCCTCAAGAAAACCTGACTGACCAGGGAAATCCGCCACGCGATGAGTACGACCATGACCCAGCTTGAGCAAACCATCGTCGAGCGCGCCCGTGCCCATCTGGCCAGCGTACAGGCCTTCTACGCGAAGGCCAAGGCTGGCACCGCTGTCGAGAATGATCGCCGTGACTACCAGCGCAACCATGCCGGCATGGATGCCCTGTTGGAGTTGCGACACTGGCGAGACAGCGGTATGAGCGAGGCGGGGCGTGATGCTCTGCTGTCCGTCGAGCTTGAGGCGGCGAAGGCGCTGCGCGACTACTGCGCATAACGATCAACTTGTTCGAGGACATCGCCCATGCCCATGATCGACAGCGACAAGCTCAAATCGACCCTGAAAGCCTGGCAGGACACGGAAGCTGCAATCGTCACGGCCATGCAGGCCGCAGATGCGGCGTTCCTGCGCGGCGACCATGCGCAGGCCGAGGTATTTACCAAGCAGGCTCAAGCCGCTGCGCGTGACCGCCATGAAAAGGCTGATCATCTTGGCAGGTTGGTTGAGGGGCTGATCTGGCAGGCCGAGCAAGCCATTGACCCAGAAGCAAATCAAACTGACCCTGGCCAAAGTCCTGGCCGATGACTGAGCTGAAAAAGGGGGGGCCTATGGCACCTAGCAAACGCAACGGTCTGACTCAGGCGTCAGGCATCACGGCCGATCTGGTCTTGGAGCTCGGAACCTACTACAGCGCCCAGGACATGCGTAAGGTTCAGACCGGCCTCACTACCGCTGCACGCGAAGTCCGTGCTCTGACTCAGTACGGCTCGCTACTTGGGCGCCTGGGCGAGAAACTGTCCCCCGAGCAACGCGAGCTTTTGACCAACGCTGCAGCGCTTCTGGATTCGGTCAAATACAACGTGCAGCACGCAAAGGAACGCAAGGCTCGCGACGAGAAGGCTATAGCCAAAAAGCGTGAGCTGTGGGGGAGACAGGCCGAGCAACTGGTTAAGACGAGCTTTGCCATGCCTGCGGAAACCGTGAGCGAGCAGCTGCAGATCCTTGAGCTTTACCTGGTTGCCCGGGTTGTACTGGGGCAGGCGGTCTACATGCAGGACCACTCCCGGCTGCGTCGGGTGATGCAGGAGGAACCGCCGCGTTCTTCACACTACACCGTCGCGCAATGGCGTCGAAGTGAGGTTTCGAGCCTCGTCGCGGATTTGCGATCTGCCTTCCGTGACTATTTAAGCTGGGATCTGGAGCGGACGCCCTCCCAGCGTCTGGACGAGTTGCAGGCGAGCCTGGCGACGTATCGCGCCGAGACACTTACACAGCCTCAAGCCGTAGAAACTATCCGCATTTGGACCGACGCGCTTAAAGGCGCAGCCTTTATTGCGAGCGTGATGCCCACGTCCAGTTCCCCTAAATAGGAAAATGCTCTCTGCGCGGCCATATAAGGATGTCGCACGGAAAGTACACCTGTTTTGAATTCGACAACAAATTCTTTTACTATCAGACCTCCAGAAGAAGCGAGTCATGCTATGTCTCTGATTAACGAGTACCGTACTACCGAGCAGTCCATCAAAGAGCTCCAGGCTCGTTTAGCCAACTTGCAACAAGATGGCCGGATGAAAGCAGAGCTTGAATTCGATACCAAGCTTCGCGCTTTGATGTCTGAATACAATAAGTCCCTCCGTGATGTCATTAATTTGCTTGATCCGCAAGCGCAAAATCGAAGTTTGAAGACACAACCTACTTCTGGCCGCCGTGAGCGGCAGTTGAAGCGCTACCTCAACCCTAATACCAATGAGGTTGTTGAAACTAAGGGCGGTAATAACAAGGTTCTGAAAGAGTGGAAAAGCCAGTTTGGCGCCGACGTAGTGGCGTCCTGGCTGCAGCCGTAGTTGCTATTGCGAGACAATCAAAAAAGGGGAGCACGAGGCTCCCCCTTTTTTTGTGACGATCATTATTCGCCGCCTAAAGTAACGTTTGACCTCGGCTTAAAAGTCTTCGACTTCAAACGTACCTTTTGGACATCGGAGGCTAGCGGTTTCACCTTTCCGGCGGCGTCTCCAGAGACCTTTCTCGCGTAATGTTCTCCAGCGGTCTCGTCACTTCCATGCCCCATCAAGGCGGCTACCTCTGCCTTGGTGTTGCCGGCCAGTTTGGCGTTTGCCGAGAACTGATGCCGCATTGAGTACAACGTCGGATACTTCATGCGCTTTCCAAAACAATGTCTGGTGGCGTACTTCATGTAGTCGCCCACCCTTTCCTGCAGGGAGTCGAACGGGAGCTCGCCGGCGTAGCCTTCCAGCATCGAAATCATCTCGTGGATGTCATCCAGCTCGTCAGCTGTCAGATCCCCCAGATCCAGGGAGCGGAACGTTCCATTTCCGCGGCCGTTCGTAGCCTTCGCGTTCTCGACATTGAGCACGGGGCGGCCGTGGATCTCAGTAACGCCGGCTGACTTCCATTCTCCCGGCCGCAGACCGACCAGGTAGGTAGCTTTCAACCAGGTCTTCAATGGGCGCGCATAGCGGTGTTTGCCCTCGTGCATCTCTAGGTACGAAAGCAGACGTTGGTAGTCGGCTCGCTTAAAGCCCTTCTGCTTTTTCGAGGATGTCTGAGTCCCTTTCCGAAGGGTGCCCTCTGATGAGGTCGTATCCAACATCTGGAGAGCGGCCTGGAACTCTTCCTGGACGACTTTCTCCTCAGTCGCGGCCATACGCTCAGTGAACAGATGCCGAAGGGCGTTCTTGTACTGCTTCCAGGTGTTGCGGGCGATCGAGGGCTTACGGGTGATGAGGTGCTCGATCACCGTGAGTGGCGGTACCGAATGGGGGGAGTCGATGCCGTATGCCTGGGCAGCTTGGGAGCAGACAGAGAGGGCCTTGATGACGTACTGCTCATTCGTTTCCGGAAGTCTACTCGGAATCATAACTTTTATCTGGCTACCCCCGTTACTCGGAACCGTAAACGTCTCCAAGTAACGTATCAGATGCAGACTATTGTCGCCAGAAGTCTTCGTTCGATACCCGTGTTGACCTATTCGGAAACGGACGTTGCTGAGTTCGTCATCGATCCATCGGCGAGCGCATCACCCGCTGCGAGTGATCTGCCAGCTGTGACCTAAAAGAGTCGGCGTGTCTGGGTATTTGTCGGCGGGGTAGGGCGGTGCTGCTGCCGAGTGTCACATGTGACCTAAAGGGGCATTGGCTCCCGAAAGCCCAGTATCTGCGGCATCTCGCACTGGCTATAGGGATGGTCACAGGTGACCTATTTGGCGGGCAGGAGGGATATTAGGTCACCTAAGACCTATATGGGTGTGGGTTGGTGTTGAGTGGTGGGTCACTTCTGACTATCATTGTCTTATCGTTCGACTTTCGTTGATGTATAGTCGTGCGCTAAAGCGTTGTTTTCCTGTAAGGAGCGCTTTATCCATCAACCAACCGAGCAGATACGATGAAGAACCGAGTGATTGCTGGCTCTCTGCTTGTCGCTACGTTGTTGTCCGGGTGCGCTGGGACTGGCCGTGGTGGCGACAAGAGCTACAGCGACGACCCCGCTTACCAGAAGCTCCAGGAAACAGCGAAGAACATCCAGCAGTCGCTCACGCAGCTTGCTGAAGCTGAGCAGTACGAGAAGATGAAGAACCGGCCTTCGCAGCCGCGGATCTATGCTCAGATCCGCGGCATGGAGCAGGTCGTGACCATGCCCTGGCACGGCTCTCTCGAACAGGCGGTGAGCAAGCTCGCATCGTTCTCCGGCTACGAAGTGAAGTTCATGGGTAAACCGCCGGCTGTTCCGATCCTTGTGCAGATCGGCGAGTCCCCCGCGAGCATTTCTGACCATCTGCGTAACGTCGGCATCCAGGCCGGTGTGCGTGCGGACATCGTAGTGAATCCTTCGCTTCGTGTTGTGGAAGTGAGGTACACCGATGGCGCCGTTTAAGTGTGGTCTTTTGGCTGCTTGCCTGTTGGCCGCGTCTGGCGCATTCGCCGGACAGGATGCTCCGCCGCCGGACTTGTCGGGCGTCCTCACTGGAAGCACCAATGCAGCTCATGAATCGAGTATTGAAAGCGACATTCCGGCTATCCGCCTCAGCTCGTTGAAAGAAGCGGCTTTGGGATATGGCGTTCGAAGCGGTTTGGCTCGTCGATCCTATGAGATTGGCAAAATGCTGAGTGCCAACGAGTCACTTCTCGACGGCATTTTTAATTTTGCCGCGCTAGTTCTTGAGCGAAATGTAATGCCCCCGGTTCTGTCCTACGGTCAAGTAAGTTTGAACTTGCCTGACACGGAAACTATCCGCGTCGCTGACGCTACTTACCGCATTGAGAGCCAAGCAAGATTTGTTACTGCGCCGACTAACTGGCGCGATTACTTGCTGCGCGACTTCCAATATCAAGTAGAAGTCCCAGCCACGAGCCTGTTGCCGAAAAATGACGCCGAAAAGAAAGTATGGGAGAAATATGTTTCCCAAGGCTGGGATATCGGTTTCAAACAAGCTGATGAAATATTCGGTCAGTCGTTGGCTCGCTTGGAACGAGATTACAAAGGTATGGTTCTTTATAAGAGCCTTCTTGCGAAGGGCATGATTAGCAAGCCCTATGTTGCCGAGTCGAAGATGGGCGTTACCGGAAATGGGAACGAGATCAATATCAATGATCGAGTTCTTCGTATTACGGCGAAGCCGCAGCTGCAAACCAATCCGGCGATCTGGAAGCCGGTGGCGGTGCCGAGATGAGCTCCGTGACCGTTGCTCGTGATCGGCTGACCGGCTATCTCATGAAAGGGGAGGCGGCTCGCTTCAACGATGCCGATTTCGACCAGGTGCTCATCCATGCAATGGACATGGAAGCATCTGATGTCTACTTCAAGACTTCCCGCCCGGTGGTTGCCCGGGTGCATGGGCGACTGGTTCGCCTCACTACCAGGCCGCTGCAGCATGCTGAGGTGGTTCGTCTGGTGGTGCTGATGTACGGGGCTAACGCCGAGGTTGAACTTCGCAAGGGTACGCCGTTGGACCAGGCCTTCTCAGTGAAGGTCAACCGCGAGAAAGACTACCGTTTCCGCTGGTGTGCCACCGGCGTTCGCATCGATGGTGCTTTCGGCATCTCCGTGATTATGCGGGAGCTGAAAGAAGTTCCGCCTGCAGCGCGAGAGGAGGAGTACCACGCGGATCTCTGGCGGGCTCTGTTCCCACTGCAGGGTCTTGTCTTCATCACGGGGGAAACCGGCGCCGGCAAGACGACGACGCTCGCCTCGTGGATTCGCAAGATCGCCGAGGATCCCGAGTCCGACACGCACATTGTCTCGTTTGAGGCGCCGATCGAGTACCGCTTGGACTCCCTGGCAACCACCTCCTGTGAGATCGACCAGTCTGACGTGCCGGCCGACGTCGCTTCGTTCGCTCTGGGAGTCGTTAACGCACTGCGTCGCGATCCAGACGTAATCCTGGTAGGTGAGTCGCGGGACGCCGAAACCATCAAGGCGGCGGTGCTCGCAGCGCAAACGGGTCACCTCGTCCTCAGCACTCTTCATAGCAACAGCGTACAGACCACTTTCCTGCGGCTGATCCAGGCCTGCCCGGTCGAGGAGCTCTACTCGATCATGGGGGCTGTGATCGGGAACATCGAAATCATCGTCTGCCAGCGCTTGGTGCGCTCCACAGATGGTCGTCGTTGCGCTGTGCGGGAACACCTGGTGTTCAACAGCTACATCCGTAACGAGCTGCTCAAAACGGCCGCAACCAACATCTCGCTTCTGCCGTATCGCGCCGGCCAGCTGCTGGCCCAGTTCGGCCAGTCGATGTTGCAGGACGCGGAACGGCTGCACGCGGAAGGGCGCATCGATCAAACGCAGGTGGATCTGTTCCGGGCGGAGGGCGAAGCGGCCGACGCGACCTCGCAGGCGCCGTTCGGTGTGCTGGAGGTGGCTCATGCCTAGAAAAAACGAATGGCGTAATACCGCCCTCACTGTGCGGTTCTTCATTTTCGACGCACGGGCGGCGTTCCCGTTTGCTTTGGCTCTTATGCACATTCGGCCGTGGACGATGGGCGCAGCGCTCGCGGTGTTTGTGCTTTTCGGGGTGCTGGAGTGGCTTGGAATTTCAATGGTGGTGGCTTTACGCGCCCTGCGCAGTTGGATCGCCGGGCCGGTTCGGTACGGCGTTGCGTGGTGGCACAAGCCGCAAAGAAAAATCAAATAAGGGGAGCATGATGGCTTCGAAAAATAATTCTCCGGCCGCGGTCGTGGCTGATGATGTGGTACTCGCGGTAGTAGATGACGGCTTCCGCCAGATGAAAGGGCTGGCGGGGGATGCGCTGATCGCGCATCCATCTCTGGCCCGGGCAGGCTTCACCTTGTCTCTGATCGGCGGTGGCGACGGGGATGCAGGCTTGGGCGGCTACCAGACCAGCGGGCGCGAGTACACCGTGGATCCGCAAATCGACGGCGAAGACACTCGCTTCGATGATTTCTCGACCAGCGAAATCAACCGCGTCCTGGTGCACCACACGCTCCATTCGCTCGGGCTTTCTGGAAAACGAGTGGTATTGGCCACCGGCCTGCCGTTTCAATCGTTCTTTGTTGCCGGCAGCAGCGAGCCCAACCAATCCCTCATCGATCGCAAGATGGCGAACCTCTCCGAACCCGTCGAGCCGCTGGGCGGGCTGCAACCCATCCAGATCATCCAGCAGCGGGTGACGGCACAAGGCCTGGTGGCCTACATCGACTACGTCGTCGACGACAACGGCAATTTCAAGTCCGATGTTGAGATGGACGCTCCCGTTGCCGTTATCGACATCGGTGGGCGCACTACTGACTGTGTCACCGTCTATGGCGGCGGCAAGCTTGATCACGTGGGGTCCGGTACCGGTGTGGTGGGCATCAGCAATGTCTACGACATCATCGAGAACGAGCTCAAACGCAAGTTCGGTGCCAGCAAGATCCGCCTCTCCACGCTGGAGCACGTTGCTCGGCACCGCAACATCCGCCTCAGAGGTCTGCAGCACGACGTCGGCGATATCGTCGACGCTGCGGTAGCCGAGATCTCGCAGCAGATCATCCGCGAATCTAAGCGCCGGATTGGCGATGCCGCCGAGATGCAGGCGGTGATCCTGGTGGGCGGCGGTGCTGCTCTTATGTCCAACTGCTTGAAAGAAGCCTTCCCGCACCTGCTCGTACCGACGCGCCCGGAGTTTTCCAACGCTCGCGGAATGCTCAAATACCTGAAGATGGAAATCGATGTCGATGCGCTTCTCCAGGAGCTGGCCGGGAAGTCCCCTGAGGAGCAGCAGCGGGTGATCCAGGCCCTGGAGGCAATCGCGGACTCCTCGGGGCAGGAGGCCTGATTCATGGCAAGGACGACCAGCAAGAGTTGGGAGCGTTACGGGCGGAGATTTCTTCTCCGCCTTTCCTTCAAGCGTCCTGCCGAGCTGGCTGTTATGGATGAGTTCGATCGCCGATCAGCCGAGCTCGGTAAACCTGACAAGGAGTACCTAAAGCTGTGCCTCTCCGTTGGAAATCAAATCCTTTCGGCAAAGGCTTTAGGCTCTGTTAGTGTTGCGTTATCAAACAACGAAAGTAATAATACGCAAAAAGACGAAGTGCGATTTTCAAGCAATGAAAGTCGCGTGGAAACCACTGTTGTGGAGCAGCAGCAAGCCCAGGAACCGGAGCCACCGAGCGTGCCCCGGAACGCTGCTCAGCAGGAGCGGGAGGCGACACCTCCACCTGCTGCCGAGCAGGGCAGGGCACCGTCCGCCAAGGGTCTCCTTGGTGGGCTCATGAGGCACGGCTAGACACAAGACATAGGGGCTTCAAGGCGGATGAAAAAATTAGTTTTGATTGCAGCGGCGATATTGCCCGTTGCGGCTCATGCGGGTTTCTTCGTCACGGAGGAGCCTCCGGTGCGACCGGCGCCGTCTCCTGCTGTGCCGGCGGCGATGAGCCGTCCTGCATCCGCTGCGGTAGCCACTGCTGCGCCGCCGACGGCCGTAATTCAGCCAGGCGCGACTACCGGCCTGTCGGTTGCATCGGTGCCGGCTGCAAACGTCGGCGGCTTTACCCTTCTGGCTGTCACCTTCGTTGGGCAGCCCTCCGGGGAGGTAGAGATTCGCCGCGGCTTCGGTCGCCAAGTGCGGCTCACCGAAGCGCTGAAGCAGATTGCGCCGGTGGGTTGGCATGGATACCTGAAAGCGGAAATGGTTGGCCGTGTCGACAAAGGCAAATTGGTCGACTGGCGTGGTGGCCGGCGCTGGGTGGAGATCCTCGACATTCTGGCAACTGAGCAGGGTCTCTCTGCAGAGGTCGACTGGAACAAGCGCGAGATCTTCATCGGCGAGAACCGCCCGGTGTACGCGCCGTCAACCGCTGTTGCAGCGTCTAAGGCGCCGCCCCCACCGCCGCCGAAACCTCAGTGGGTGGCCAAGCCGGGTAGCACTCTTAAAACCTCCGTCCAGGAGTGGGGCAAGAAGGCTGGTTGGGATGTGGTCTGGAACGCCGACTACGACTATCCCATCAAGGCCTCGCTCACTTTCGAGGGGTCTTTTCTCGACGCCATTACCACGCTGTTCCGGAGCTACGAGAAGGCTGAAAAGCCGTTCTGGGTCGACGTGTACCAGAAGCAAACTCCGCCCGTCCTGGCCATCTCAGCGAGAAACTGAACATGAATTTGAAGCCTTTGATCGCGAGCTTCCTGCTCGTCGCTGCAAGCGGCTGCACGATCAGCAATGTCAACGACACCATGCGCCGTGCCGAGGATGCGAGCGAATCGGCCGAAGGCCTCGCCGCCAGTATGCGGTCGCGCCAGGATACGCCGGCAAGGCCAACCGTTCGCTACTCGGACACTCCGTGGGTATCGACTCGCCCGATCAACCTGAAGATCGACGGGATCCCGGACGCGCTTAACTGTGACATCACCTACTCGCCGACGGTCGACGTCGACATTTTTCAGGTCGGTCAGGAGATCACAAAATGGTGTGGCATACCGGTTCGTGTCACTCCGGATGTCACCCTGACGGGCAGTAGCGCTTCTAGTATCTCGCTGCCTCCGCTGGGCGAGCAGCAGGGCTCCGCCGCCAATCCTGGCAGCGCCATGGGGCTTCCGCCGCTACCGGCACTGCCGCAGGGGGGGGCGGCGCTGGGGGCATCGTCTGGTGGCCGCAATCTGTCTATCAGCGGATTGAAGTGGAAGGGCGGCCCGGCCAAGGGGCTGCTCGATATGGCTACCGTTCGTCTGGGCCTATCCTGGAAGTACAGCGCTGCAGAAAACCTGGTCACTATCTTCTACGTCGACACCAAGACGTTCCGCCTGTACGCAATCCCTTCGGTCACTGACATGACTTCTGTCGTGTCTTCAGGAACCACTTCTGCTGCTGGGGTAAGCAACTCCGGTACCAGCAACTCAGGCAGTGGCGGTGGGATATCGGGCAACTCCGGCAGTTCGCAGTCCACCGGCGTCACCATCAATACTGATATCACCAAGGATATCGGAAACAGTGTTCAGTCGATGCTCACTCCGGGCGTGGGCCGAATGTCGATGTCTAGCTCCACTGGCACGCTGACGGTAACGGACACGCCTGAAGTGCTTGCCCGTGTCGGCGACTTCCTGAACGGTGAGAACAGCAACATCACCAAGCAGGTCCTTCTCAACGTCAAGGTCCTCAGCGTGACCTTGACCGACAAGGATGACCTCGGCATTGACTGGAACCTGGTCTACACGGCCGTGAACGGCAAGTGGGGCATCGGCTGGAAGAACGTCACGCAGGCAGACGCTGCAGCCGTACAGGGCTCGGTCAGCATCCTCGACACCAGCAACCAGTGGGCTGGATCGAATCTGCTCGTTAAGGCCTTGGCGCAGCAAGGCCGTGTATCGACCATCACCAGCCCGTCCGTCACCACGTTGAACCTGCAGCCGGTGCCTGTCCAGGTCGCCCGCCAGACCAGTTACCTGGCCAGCATCCAGACGACAAATACCGCCGATGTCGGTTCGACTACGTCGCTGACACCAGGCACCGTTACCTCTGGGTTCAACATGAACCTGCTTCCCTACGTAATGCCGGGTAAAGAGCTCTTGCTGCGCTACTCAATCAACCTTAGTGCGCTGAAGCAAATCCGCCAGGTCACCAGCGGCGACAACACCATCGAGATTCCCGAGGTCGACAACCGAATTTTCTCGCAGATGGTCAAGCTGCGGTCCGGAGAGACGTTGGTTCTTTCCGGCTTCGAGCAGTCCGTGGACAACGGCAGCAAGGCCGGCGTTGGTAGCGCGAGCAACTGGCTGATGGGCGGTAGCCTCAAGCGCGACAACAGCAAGGACGTCATCGTCGTCCTGATCACTCCTATCGTGGAAGGTTGAGCATGGGCCCGATGGAGGATGAGGTCATCTCGACGCCGGTCACCGTGACAACGGTGAACGGACAGAGCTTCGTCAGCGGCCTTTTCTGGCAGCCGCTGAGCAAACCGCGGGCCTACATGCAAGAGGCCCGGGAGATCGGAAAGCGCGAGAAGATGGACATCGTGGCGATTCGTCACGGGAGCATCATCCAGGCGGGTTTCGTCTCGAAGAACGCTGGTGTGACCAAGGGCATGTACAGCCTGGCAGCTGCGCTAGCAGGAGCTTTGGGTGAGTCCTGGCTTGGCGTGTTCGCCCTTGGTGCCGAGCGCTACGCGCTGGTCGGCGTGAAAGATGGTGCGATCCTTCCGGGTTGCGACATCGTGGGTGATCAAGTCGAGATTCAGGAGAAGCTGCAGATCTTCCAAGCGTTCTTTACCGACGAGAACGACAAATTCTTTTCTCCACCCGAGTTTGGGTTTTCCAACAACGAGCTCTACCTCGACAAGGTGCTGGTGGCATCCAGCCTAAAGAAAGAGTACCGGCTCAAGCAGCTGACCTTCGGCCTGACCTCGAAGGAGTGGGGGATTGTCGGCGTACTGGGCGTCCTTGCCCTGGTCGGCGCTGTTGTGTTCTTCCAGTGGAAGGCCGCAGAAGAAAAGCGGATCCGTGAGGAACGGATCCGCATTGCAGAAGAGCAACGCCTTGAACTGGAGCGCCTGAACGAGAAAGCCCAGCAGGAACAGTCGCTGCAGGCTCTCGAACACCCGTGGGCGAAGATGGCCGAGGTTGAAGGCTTCTGGCGCGTCTGCTTTGCCCAGGTCACCAAGCTCCCTCTGGCTTTCGATGGTTGGGTGTTCCAGTCCGCCCGTTGTTCTTTCGACAAGGTCGACGTCACTTACTCGCGCACGGGGAACGCCACGGTTGGCGATTTCATCATCGGCGCTGCCCCGCGTTTTCCCGCCGCCGAGCCCGCCTTCTTTGAAGAGGGGCAGGCTGCAGCTGTACATGTGCCACTCGATATGGGAGTAGGCGGCGATGAGGACCTGGAGCAGCTGAATCCGCTGCTGAACAGGTTCTCGTCCCATTTTCAACGTCTCGGCTTGAAGCCCGTCATCAACGAGAAGGCCACAGAAGAGCAGCGGCAGGTGATGCCCGGCGAGGATCCGAACGATCCAAACGCGCCGAAGAAGCCCGAGCCTTTCTGGCGCACGTTCACTTTCAGCTATGAGTCGCCGCGGGCGCCGAACGAAACGCTGTCTGGGCTTGCTGGTCCTGGGCTTCGACTGACCGAGATTTCGGTAAACCTCAACTTCGAATCGGCCCAACTGACCTGGAAGGTCGATGGAGAGATCTATGCCCAAAAATAAGATGCCTGCTGCGATCGTAATCGCAATGTTGGTCGTATCGTCCAGTGCGCTCGCTGCCGACGCAACCGTGGGCGACCTGACTCAACTGCAGGGGCAGGTGCTGCTCAAGAAAGCGCAAGTCGACCTGGCCAGGCAGGAAGATGAGCTGCGCAAGCTCAATGGCGGCAGTGCCGGCGGGGTTCCGATGGGGTTGTCGTCGGGCGGCTTCGCTGACGCAGGTACTCCATCGGTTCGATCGGTAGCGGGTGTCAACGGCAAGCTGTACGCGACGTTTGTTTATTCCTCAGGGATCACTGCCGACGCCACAGCCGGGGAAACCATCCCCGGAGGATTCAAGGTCGCCCACGTCACCGTGGACAAGGTGGAGTTGCAGAAGGGAGGTCGACGGTTCCAGGTTGGCTTCGCTTCGCACGCACCGTCGGCGGGGGTCGCTAACGGCATGAGCCCTGGGATGGGGCAGCCTGGATACGGCGTACCTCAGCCGATGCTTCCTGGCTTGAATCCGTAAAGGGGCACGGAGAGAGCATATGGGCGTTCCTGCGCTGGCTACTATCGAAACACCTCGTGAGGTGCTCACCGCTCCCGGCGGGAAGTACGCTCTCGATGAGAAGCTGCGGGATCTGGTGTGCCTGACCGATGACTTGGTTCTCCATGTCTCGGCTTCGCACCTCGGTGATCCGTATGTGCTCGGTTTCATGGAGCGTCTGGGGCGTAGCAAGGTCCGCTACACCCTGCAGAAGCACCCGTTGCCGGAGATACGCGAACTCTATGCCAATGCAGCGGCCGTGCGGCCGGCGATCGCTGTCGCCAAACCGGTCGGTCTGATCGAAGAAACCACGCCTCGGCAAGTGCAGGTGCAACGTCTGGTCAAGGACGCGATGACCTGCGGCGCGAGCGATATCCATTTGACCATCGACAAGACGCGGCATACCGCGCTCGTTGAGTACCGGGTGAACGGGGATCTGGTCGTCAAGGACCAAATCCGGGCGGAAGACGGCCAAGCTATCGCTTCGACCATCTACCAGTCGATGTGTGACGTTGCGGATCCAACCTACAACGACCTTCAACCGCAAGATGCCCGTCTGAAGCAGTCCTTTGTGAAGGCCTGGGGCCTTTATGGCGCCCGCATCGCGACCAGGCCGACCGACAAAGGGACGTTGATGGTCATGCGCTTACTGCGGAGCTCGGCCGGCGGGTCGCTGGAAGAGCTCGGCTATCTGCTGGAACAGATCCAGCTGATCACGCGCATGATCCAACGCCGCAAAGGGATCATCATTTTTTCTGGCCCGACCGGCTCAGGTAAGTCGACCACCCTACAGCGCGTGCTGAGCGACCTGCTGGAACTGTTCGAGTACAAGATTCGCTTGCTGACGATCGAGAACCCGCCGGAATACGAGATCGGCAAGGGTAGGGCGATTCAAACCCCAATTCTTTGCGACTCGGACGATGCTGACGCGGTATCCCAGGAGTGGGCGCGCTCGATCTCCAACACGCTTCGTCTCGACCCCGATGTACTGATGGTGGGTGAGATCCGTGATCTCGCGACCGCAAAGGCGGCTTTCACTGCCGCGATGACGGGGCACCAGTTATGGACGACGCTCCACGCGAACGATCTTGTCGCTATCGTCGAGCGCCTGAAAGACCTCGGTATTGAGCTAAGTCTCCTGACGGATCCAATGTTGATGACCGGGCTCATCAACCAAGAGCTGGTCAAGACGCTCTGCAGCAGCTGCAAGCTGCCATTCGTACAAGCCAAGGCCCAACTGCCAACTGACCTCATTGAGCGCGTGGAGCGCTTCTGCACGCCCAGCACCGTTTACGTTTGCGGCCCAGGTTGTTCTGACTGCAACGGCACGGGTGTGCGCGGCCGGACGGTGGTATCGGAGGTCATGATGCCGAACAAGGGGTTCATGAAGGCGTTCCGCGAGAAGGGCAAGGCCGACGCCAGGGCTTACTGGGTCGACCACATGGGCGGCATCACCAAGAACGCGCACCTCATTCGGCTGATGAACATGGGGTGTGTCGATCCACTGCACGGAGAGCGCGACATCTGCACGCTCGACGAAGACGAAATCACCCTGAGGGACTGAAATGCAGTTGCACGATTTGATGGCCAGGCTGGATCTCGCGGTGATCCGACTGCAGTTCTACGGCTCTGTAAGAATGGAACTCTACGAGGCGCTGTCGCTGCTCCTGGAAAACCGAGTGCTCCTCGATGTTGCATTGAAGGACATGTACAAGATCTATAGCGAGAACGGGAAGAAGCCGAAGCGGGCGCTCGCTGCGGTGACTTACGACTGCTACCGCGAGGTGGCCGACGGCAAGCCGCTATCCAAGGCCTTGGCAAAGTGGGTTCCCTATCAGGAATACACGCTGATCGCCGCTGGCGAGCGTTCTGGCGATCTGAAGACCTCGTTCGACAACTGTGGAAAGATCATCACGGCCAAGCAGGACATCGTGGGAGCCATCCTGCTGGCTACGGTGTATCCGTCGTTCCTGATGGCGATGGTCTGCGTGATGCTGGTGATGGTGTCCACCAAGTTGGTTCCCAAATTGGCCAGGACCTCTAATCCAGAGACCTGGTCCGGCGCCGCGGCATTCCTCTACGAGATGTCCCAATACGTCGTCCACTACGGGGCGGTCACCTTGGCCGCCATCCTGGTCTTCCTGTTCCTGGTCTTCGCCTCGCTGCCATATCTGCGAGGTGGACTGCGCATCCACCTCGACAAGCTTCCGCCTTGGTCGGTGTATCGAATGCTCCACGGCTCGACGTTCCTGCTCAACGTCGGCGTGATGATCCAAGCAAACGTCTCCCTGCAGGACTCCCTCCGGATGATGGCCGCGGAAGCGAGCCCGTGGTTGCGCGAACGCCTTAATGCCGCCTTCTACGGTCTGGGTATCGGGGGGAACCTGGGGGTCGCGTTGAGCAAGGCCGGATACGACTTCCCGGATAAGAAAGCAGTCCAGTTCCTCATGATCCTGTCGGGCAAGGATGGTTTCGAAGATGCATTGAGCAACTTCGGGGAGCGATGGCTGAAGAAGAGCATCAAGCAGATCCAGTCGGCCGCAAAGATGGCGATCGCCGGTGGGATCATCACGGTCGGTGTGATTCTTATGACGGTTATTTCGGGGGTGTCTGGCATCCAGGACGCAATTCAGGCGGTAGCGAAGTGAACAACAGCAATATCCCAACCACAGAGGTAGCTATGGAAAACGAAGCAACGGTAAAGGCCAGCATCCAGCGCACGGCACGGGCGAAAAGGCAGGCGGGTTTCGGGGCGATCGAGATGATCGTGGTGCTTATCATCGTGATCGGTCTGCTCGCCCTGGCGGCGAGTCGCTGGGACACCCTGTTCGGTAGCAACGAGGCCGCCGAAGAGATCTCCAACGTCAACATGTTGATGGCTGGCACCAAGAACCTGAAAACTTCTTCCGGCTACGGCGCTTCAGGTACGAACCTGGTACCGGCGCTGATCAAAGCCGGGGCTGTGCCCAAGAACATGACCGTTACCTCCGGTGCGCTCTACAACACCTGGGGTGGTGCTGTGACCGTTGTGTCCACCGGTACCGGTTTCACGGTCGCGTCCGCCGCTATTCCTGAGGGCGTGTGCATGACCTTGGCCACCAAACTGGCCCGTGGTGGCGTGTATTCCACCAGGATCAACACCGGTACCGCGATTGTTGGTGAGGTCACCCAGGCTGCTGCCACCACCGGCTGCAGCAGTGCCACCAGCAACTCCATCACCTGGGCGAGCAACACCTAATCTGCCGCTGGCAGTAAGGGGAGGGGTATGAGCGGCCCAGAGAGCCCTTCGCCGAAAGAGTTCGGCTGGATCGATCTCTACATTGGTGAGGGCTACAGCGACATGAAACAGGTGGCCGGGGCGCATGCGCCCCGGATCCCTGTGCCAGACAGCATGCAGGAGCTTATTCATGCACTTCGCCAGAAGTGCATGGAGGGCTACGCCACGCATGGTGAGTCCGAGTTTGCGGTGATCCATGAGGGGACGATGCTGCGGGTCACCCAGATGACTGACGTGACCAACAGCAACGTCTTTTTCATTCGGCGCCCGGAGGCGGAGATCCGCCGCTTCGCGACGCTGGGCCTGCCTCCGCATGCGGTAAAGCTCCTGCTCGATAAGGGGACGCGGGGGCTGATCCTTTTCGCTGGTGAGATGGGGGTCGGCAAGACGACCTCTGCAGCATCTCTCGTGGTGGAGCGCCTGATGATTCATGGCGGCGTCGCTATCGCGATTGAGGATCCGCCGGAAACGCCTCTGAACGGGCTGCATGGTCCTGGTCGTTGTATCCAAGTGCCGGCGTCGCGAAAGGCTGGTGGATATCGCGAGCACCTCATCAAAACGATGCGAGCCAGTGCGGACCTGATCCTCATTGGTGAGATTCGGGACACGGCCGCCGGCGTCGAGGCAGTCACCGCGAGTACCAATGGTCGCTTGGTCATCGCGACCATACACGGTCGTGACATTCCTGATGCTCTGTCGAGGATCTCGACCTGGTGCGCGGAGCTGACGAACAACAACGACCTGCTTGCCGATGGTCTGAGTGCAGTCATCTGGCAGACCATCAAACGGCAGCCTGGTCAGCCTGGTCGTCTGATGGTCAAGACGCTCTCCATTGGCGCTGGCGATACCGGGATCCGGGCCAAGATCCGGAAGGGCGAGTTTGGCCAGTTGCACCAAGACATCGAACAACAGCTCCGGCAGGCCTCGTGGAGCACCGAAAATCTATTTGGAGGGACGAGAACATGAAGGCGAGAGGCAGGGTATTGCTGGGTGCGAAGCAGCAGCAGGGCTTTGCCGCGATCGAAATGATCGTGGTGCTGATTCTGGTGATCTCCGCGCTTGGGATCGGTGCCCAGGCGATGTTCGATCACGCGGACAACATGGCCGCGCAGACCACTGCCGATCACCAGAAAATCATTTCCGACGCGGCTGCAGCCTATATCAAGGACAACTACGCCGCGGTCGTTGCAGCTGCGGGGCCGACTACGCCGGCGACGATTACCACGACGATGCTGAAGAACACCGGGTACCTGCAGGCGAGCGTCGCCGACCTGAACAGCTTCGGTCAGGCCTACTCGGTACTGGCGATCGAGCCGACGCCGAACAAGCTGCAGACCCTGGTTGTCACCACTGGCGGTGAAACCATTTCCGAGACCAGCATTCGTCGGATTGCCAAGCAGGTCGGCGCTCGCGGCGGCTATGTTTCGAACGTCGATACCGCCAAGGTGGAGGGCTCGTTTGGAGGGTGGGGCGTGCCGCTGGCGTCCTACGGCGTTTCCCCGGGGGCAGGGCACTTGGCGACAGCTCTGTTTTTCGACGACGGCGCCCTTACCAACGACTACCTGTATCGAAACTCGGTAGCGGGTCACCCCGAAGTGAACCGCATGAACACCTCGATCGACATGGGAGGCAACAATCTCAACAACACCGGCACGGTGAACGCTGCTACAGCGAACATCACCGGGAACGCTACCGTCGCCGGCAACGCAACCGTCGGCGGCACGATCAAGGGGCAGACGGCTGACATTACCGGGGAGACCTATACCGGTGGGTGGTTCCGTACTCGCGGGGATAGTGGTTGGTTCAACGAGAAATGGGTCGGCGGTTGGTACATGAGCGATCCGACCTGGGTGCGCTCGTATGCGAACAAGAACGTCTACACCGGCGGCGAGATGCGCGGTGGCAAGTTGACCTCAGAAGGGAGGACCGAAGTAGGGGAGTACCTCCAGCTCAATGGGGTGGCAACTGAGGGTGCCGGATGCTCTCCGAATGGCCTTGTAGGCCGCAACGCTGCTGGCCTCACACTATCTTGCCAATCCGGGGTGTGGCGAAGCACAGGCGGAGGTGATGCTGTTCTTTCCAGTTGCTATTGCACTGACTGCGGGTTTGCCAGCGGACGCTCTTGTACTCCAGCCTGCCCTGCCGGCTATATGCTGAAGAGCAAAGTTGACACTGGCGACTGGTCCGTAACCCATAACCGTCATCGGATATGGGTTGGTATTTGCCAGCAATGAACTTGCCAATCCGGGGTGTGGAAAGGTGGAGCAACCGGCGGCAGTTGGGGGGGATCGTTTTTTGTGAGTCCCGGCCATGGAGGATGCTACTCATCCAACCCGCTCACAGGCTCTTGCAGTTGTCCGACAGGGTTTAATAGCTATTGGGCTTTTGCCATTCAGGTAGGCGGGTGCTATCCCTGTACTTTGTACCAATGCGCCAAGAACTAACCATCTTGCCAATCCGGCGTGTGGCGAGGGGGCGGCGGAACAGCTGGAGAATTGGTCGCACTCTGTGCCATGTGCTATTCACGTTTTGACGGTGTGAATAACTCAAGCAACGTCATGATGATCACTGCTTATTTCGGTAAAGTCGTGCTTGGCAATAACTGGAACGAAGACCAAAACGTTTACGAACTGTCAGGATGGATTGGGGGAACGAGAGTTGTTCAATCGTTAAATGCAAACCGCGCTTACTCGAAATCGACGTCCATATCGTTCTTTGTTCCTGCCGGCTCGTCGTACTCGATAACTTCAAACCCGCCAAACCAATCCAGCGGCCCTGGCCGCTTCTACGCATACGCCGTCTACTAGCTTGCCAATCCGGGATGTGGAAACGGTTTAGCGATGATGGCGGGGGCTATATGACAATCTCAGGAGGTTCACTGGCTTCCACATATGGCGGATGTATTCCAAACCCGAAAACTGGCACCTGCTCTTGTCCAATAGGATTTATTGCTCGATGGGCATCTTATGGATGGGACAAACAACCAAGTTCGTCCTCATACGCCGGATATGCTTGCCACCGAAATGACTAGCTTGCCAATCCGGGGTGTGGTTCAGGATGTATAAACCATCGTATGTCCTGACTAGAATTTCTTATGTAAACAATCAACCAGGAGCTAACGGATACGCGACCTGTGGAAGTGAGCCCGGAAAGGAGACTGGTTCTTTCCAGTGGTCGTTATCCTGCGGCAATCGAGCGTGCATGAGTTACGGATTCATAGCCGGCCAGGTACAGGAGTATGTTGTCCCCCAAGATGCTGCAGCCCTTACATGCTTTTAGTTCACTGTTTATGCTGCCCATAAGAAAGCCCCTTACCGGGGCTTTTTTATGGGAGGTTTTATTCGAGTCTGGTGCACATGGACTTCGTGCTGGTTGGCATGCCTGTTAATAGCAAGTTGCTGTGCAATATCCGGTGCCCTGATCTTGAGCATAAGCCTGGAGAATCCAATTTCCAGACGACTCGTAGACCTTGCAGCCGAAGCCTGGAAAGGTGCTTGCTACGTTTGTGCCATGGTTTGAAGTTATGGTGCAGATCTTGTGAACACCGATATTAAGTGTTCCGCCCCAACCCCCTACACTTTTAGGGCGGTAATAGGAAGTTGAATACTCGCTTGGTGTCCCTAAGCCGCCATTGAATGTCCACACCCCGGATTGGCAAGATGATTACTGAGTGAATTCAGACAGATAGATTCGTCCAGCGCCGCAAGTATAGGGAGCGGACGATACTTGGTATGTACTGCCCGCTGGCACCATGAATCCGATGGAATCAGATTTGGAACCGACATCGTATGTATGGCTTGACCCTGCAACTGTGATCCAGCCTCCGTAAAATACAGCGGCGGAAAGTTGATATCTATTCCCGCAGGTCCCTCCCGAGCCATTGCCACCGTATGCAGAGACGAACATTGGTGAGCTAGTAATGTTTGTCCTCGTAACAACCCCGCTGAACAAGCCTATATAGTCCAAACGACCAGGCGCTGATCCTCCCCCCTTCCACACGCCGGATTGGCAATCAAGGCTTCTTATTAAGCGCGAGCCACGAGAAGCCACTAACTGCACGTCCATTTACAGCAGCCGATCCGCAGGAACCAGACGCGGTTGAAGAAGGACTAGCACCTCCATATAGCCTGAATCCAAAGCGGGTCACACTTGCTACCACATGGTCTATCGCATCTGATGCTCCTGCAGCGCATGGAGTAAATGGAAAGAGCCTGGAAGAAGCGACAATTATCTGCGGTGGAGACGCCATCGGTTCTGAAAACACAACGTCGGTATATGGAAGGTTATTGCAAATTGACTCCGGGGCGTTCAACCAATAGCTCCCGCAGATAGATGTATAAACCGAACCGCTTTGAATTTCTGTCGACTCACCCGGTGACCACACCCCGGATTGGCAAGATGAACTATGGCTTGAAGCAACCGTAGGAGATACATGGCTGGCACCCTCCAACAGCTACCGCAAACTGG